>NHCFR00700__coassemble_1084_pt1 | contig 30817 bp, 35 predicted proteins | sample NHCFR00700__metabat2_high_PE_034 | metagenome-assembled genome bin NHCFR00700 | reverse complement strand
GGAAATTGACCAAGGTACCAACCGCTAAAGTTTTTTTAAGCGCTCACCTTTCGGTAAAGTGCTTATTTATTTTACCAGACTCGTTTCTGTTTGTCAAGCTCTTTTTTAACTTTTTTCGAAGTTTTTCGCACTCCGAATCGCCAAATCTGAACTTTTCCAAACTTTTCGTCCGGTTTCGCTGCCCGTGTGGTCAGCTTATTTATAATACCACAGCCAGAATCCCGTGTCAACAACTTTTTTCCACTTTCTTGACCCATTATTCAAAAAGTTTCAAATCATCGTGACGCTTCTTTCGTTGTGGTGGCCGTCTCTCGGAGACAGCTTATATAGAATACCACTCCAGGCATACAATGTCAATCCCTTTTGCACAAAAACCGGAGATATTTTTTGTGCACCCTAGCCAGCCAAAACCGGCACGGGTGCACAGGTTAATCTTCTCGAATTACAATGCCGAGCAGACGCGCAAGGCCCGCTGCCTGCCGCTCGCTCACGATCATGCCGCGCAGCTCCTGCCCTGCCGCCTGGATGCCCTCCAGCGTGCAGCGCGAAAAGTCAATGCCCGACAGCGGTGTTCGAAAGAAGTTCACACCGCCAAAGTCACAGTCCTGCGCGGTGAAGTCCTGCAAAGCGGCTTCGCTCAAACGTGCCCGCATCAGGCGGCAGCCTTGCAGGGCGGTCTTTTTCCACCGCGAGGCGCAAAAGTCACTGTCCTCCATACGGCAATCCTCAAAACACACGTCGTGCAGGCCTGCTCCGTAAAAGTTCGCCCCGAGCATGCGGCAATCGGCAAACGTGCAGCGCGTCCATATACTATTCGCGCAATTTGCACCCGACAGCTCACAGCCGGTCAGCTTAACATCGGTAAAGCTGCATCGCTCCAGATTCGCACCGGTCAGGCGGCACTGTTCGAGCACGCAGCGGTCAAAGGTCATCTCTTCCAGATCTGCGTCCGATAAGTCCAGTCCCTTCAAATACGCACCGCGTACCCGTCCGTCCCGCTGGCAGGCTTGCCAGTCGACCGCCTCATCCAGTACGCGCGGCAGCTTGGGTGCAGCCGGTTTCATTCCTCCACCTCGCAGATGGTCAGAATGTCACGCGGATGCGCCAGCCGGTAGGTACACGGCAGGTCGGGCTGATGAGTGCCCCACAGCGCAAGCCCGCTCGCCATGCCCGCCGCCTCGGATGCCTGCATATCGCCGGGGCTGTCTCCGATATAAATTGCGTCCTGCGGCGCAATGTCCATCCGCTTCAGGCACTCGATGAGCGGATCGGGATGCGGTTTGTGCAAAACCGTGTCCTTCTGACTCACGATGGTGTCAAAATATGCGGTCAGTCCGCGTGAAGTCAGTCCCATGTCCACACCGCTCACGCCGCGCGAGGTCACAATGCCCATACGCACGCCGTTTCGGTGCAGAATCTCGATCACTTCGGTCAGTCCCTCGAATACCGGGGTCGTTTTGAGCGCGTTGAGCGACGCTTCATGCCAGCGCGGCTTGACCCACGCGGCCTGTTCCTCATTGCAGCCCAGAAAACGGATGCCGTCCGGCCCGGTCATGCCGAAGGTCTTGAGCAGCTTGTCTTTGGGCGGCTCGACGCCGGTCGCTTGGGTCACAAGCGCCGAAAGCGCGGTCATCTCGTCGTGTTCGGTGTCAAATAACGTGCCGTCAAAGTCAAACAGCACTGCCTGATAGCGCATAACACCTCTCCTTTCGGTTGGTTCCATTTTTTCGTTCAGCCTTATGATAGCACACCCGCGCCGGACGCCGCAACGAAATTTTCCGTCCTGCGCTTCCGTGATTTACGCGGCGTGTACGTTGATTTCCACGATCTCGGGCGCATTCAGGAAGCGGAACGGGTATCTGGTCATGCCGATTCCGCTGCTGGTATACATCTGTAAGTCTGCGTCGGTTCCGATCTCCTGCGCGTCATAAAATCCCTTTCGGAATTCTCCCGACCCGGCAGGCAGCAAACGGTCGGTCAGTACCGGAATGGTGACCTGTCCGCCGTGTGTATGTCCGGTCAGCACCAAGTTTTGACTGCTGCTCTCAATTTTTTGCGCGATGACCGGCTCGTGTGCGACAATCACATTAAACGCCTGACTCTTGAGTGTGTACAGCGAATCGTCCGTCTGTCCCATCAGCAAGTCATCATAGCCGATCACGCGGATGCCGTAGTCGGACAGCAGCCGGCTCTCATCGTCCAAGACCTCGAACCCGCTCGCCTCCATCACATCCTCGTAAACGCGCGCCGCGCCTCCGCCGTAGTCATGGTTTCCCCAGACGGCAAACTTGCCCGCCTTTGCCTCGATCTCGGCAAAGGCAGCCGAAAGGCTGGATAAATCCATCTGGTCGCGGTCTCTGAGATAGTGGTCGAGCAAATCCCCGCCGAAAACCACAATATCCGGTTCCAAGGCGTTGATTTGGTCGGTGATCTTGCGCGCATGGCTGATATCATAGTACTGACCGAAATGTGTATCGGTGAAAAATACGATCTTGCAAGGCTGGGTCACCTGGTCGCTCTCCACGTCCACCGAACGCACGACCAGCATGTTCGGTTCCACCCAGTACGCATAGGCCAGCAGGCCCACGCATGCCAGACACAGCAAAAACAGGGTCAAAAACATCCTGCAAATCCATCTGAACATAGCATTTTCCTTTCAGATTCATTTATTATCTCTGATTGCCAGTTTACATGACCGGTCGGAAATCTGTCAAGAGAGGCAGGGTATTGGTACAAAATTGTTTACAAAAAAGCGTGCACGACCGATCAGCCATGCACGCTTTGACAATATTGTTATAAACCGAGTAAATGTTTGAGGAATACCAGCAGGGAGAGAATGGTCTCTATGCAGACAACAATCGTCCACCCTGACCATTTTCCAGACTGCTCGCTCATGCGCTCGACCAGATTGCTGCCAAAGACCAGCACACCGCTCAGCCAGACATACCAGTCAGGCACGACATGCAAGACCACACTCAGCACAAACAGCACGACCGCCACAGCGAGTGCAAGATAAATTAGATATTGTTTCATGCGCGTCATAATTAAATCCCTCCCGAGTCGTGCACGCAGGACGCAATCCTATTCCGTCCATTTCAATCGACAATAAATTTGAATTCATGCTATCACTTTTCTGAAAACAAGTCAATATAATGTGGAATTATATATAAACAAATTTATCTGTTCTCTTTTGTGCAGCCTGTCCTCCAAAGGGACAAAAAAGAGGAGCGGAATTTCCGCTCCTCTTGGGGTTCTTTTAAGCCGCAGTCGCGTTCTGCGCCTCGGCAGGCAGCTCAAAATCTTCCACCGCGTCGAAGTTCGAGCAGGTCAGAGACATTGCCGCCTTGGATACCGTCATGGTCATGCCCTGATCGGCTGCGCCTTCCATTTCCAGCGCCTTTTGCACGATCGAGTCAATCATCTGGCTCATATCCATCTCGTACTGTACCGGGTAGCCGTCCGCGTTAATCCAGACGCTCATGGGCAGGTCGCCCAGCTCGGACAGCATGGCTTTGAGTTCGTCTTCCGATACGTCGGTGCCGGTCTGACCCAGCGAACCGAGCACGCCGCTCTCCTCGATGACATCGTACAGCTTATCTCCCTTGATGACACCGGTGAACTTGGTCGCGTCCGCACCGCCGACCTGTTCGGTGCCTGCTTCGGCAAAGTCTGCCGCGCTGTCCAGATACAGTTCGAGCGAGTCTGCCGCGTCATATTGTCCCAGCTCGGCTTCGGTCACCGACTGCTTGATCCACTGACCGCCCATCTGCATATACAGATTGGCCGTGTCGTCCTCGGACATGATATACAGTTCCACGTCCTGCACGCCGCCCAGCTCTTCGCCCATGTCGATCTGCATGGTACCCTTGGCCTTGAGGGGTTCCTGGATGACGTCCATCTGCATTTTGGTGCTCATGTTGAGTTCCTGCGACTGGTCAGCCATCGTAAACGACATGCCGATGTCCTGTGTCATGTCGATAGACAGGCTGGTGAGCGCACTCATCTTCTCTTCAGCTGCCGCGACCCGCTCGGCCGGGGTCATGGCGTCCGTGCCGGAATCGCCCGTGCTCTGCTGTCCACCTCCGCCGCACGCGGTCAGGGACAGGGTGAGGGTCAGTGCGGACAGCGCCGCCAATGCTCGTTTGGTCTTTTTCATCCAGGGTATCCTCTCTTTCTCCTGTAAAATCAGGACGGGAAATTTACGCTGGGGTTTGACTTTTTAAGGTTTATACGCGGCTCCACTGTACGCCTTGGCGGGTATCCTTAATCGCGATGCCCATTTCATTGAGCAGATAGTCGCGGATACGGTCGGCCTCGGCAAAGTCCTTGTTCTTCTTTGCTGCGGCGCGCTGTGCGATCAGCTCCTCGATCTTTGCCTTGTCCGGGTCTTCGCCTGCGTCCTCATGCTTCTGCACGATGTTCAGTACGCCGGTCAGCTCCATGAACAGGTCGTATGCGCCCTTGAGGTATGCAAGGGTCGCGTCGGCATGGCTGCCCGAGTATGCGTTGATCTCACGCATGAGCTCGAAAATAGCAGACAGTGCGTTTGCGGTGTTCATGTCGTCGTCCATCGCCTCGATGAACTTCTCCTTGTACTGCTGGAGCGATGCCAATGCCTCGGCTTCCTCTGCGGTCGGGGTCTCGCCCTGTGCCTTGGAAATGCGGAATTCCAGGTTGTTGCGTGCCTCGTACAGACGCTCGAGAGACACCTTGTTCATCTTGAGCGACTCCTCGGAGTAGTTGAGCGGGGTGCGATAGTGTGCGGACAGCATGAACATACGGATGGTCTCGTAGCCGTACTCCTTAGCCGCGTCGCGTACCATGAAGAAATTGCCCTTGGACTTAGACATCTTCTCGTTGTCGATGGTCAGGAAGCCATTGTGCAGCCAGTAATGTGCAAAGGTGCAGCCATTTGCGCACTCGGACTGTGCAATCTCGTTCTCGTGGTGCGGGAAGGTCAGGTCAAGACCGCCCGAGTGAATGTCGATCGTGGGTCCGAGGTACTTGTTGACCATCGCCGAGCACTCGATGTGCCAGCCCGGACGGCCTTCGCCCCAGGGTGCCTTCCAAGACGGCTCACCCGGCTTTGCAGCCTTCCAGACTGCGAAGTCCATCGGATCTTCCTTGATCTCGCCGACCGAGATACGCGCACCGGCCTGCAGATCTTCGAGCGGCTGGTGAGACAGCTTGCCGTACTCCTTGAAGGTCTTGGTGCGGAAGTAAACGTCACCATTTTCGGCAACGTATGCGTGACCCTTGTCGATCAGGGTCTTGACGATGTCGATGATGGCGTCCATGGTCTCGGTTGCACGCGGATGTACGGTTGCGCGCTTGATGCCCAGACCCTCTGCGTCGACAAAGTACTCCTTAATATAGCGGTCAGCGATGACATCGTAGGTCACGCCTTCCTCGTTTGCCTTGTTGATGACCTTATCGTCAATGTCGGTAAAGTTCTGTACAAAGGTTACCTTGTTGCCGCGGTACTCAAAGTAACGGCGGAGCAGGTCGAACATGATGAACGGACGTGCGTTGCCGATGTGGAAATAGTTATAGACGGTCGGACCGCACGAGTACATCTTGACTTCGCCCGGGGTAATCGGTACAAACTCCTCTTTCTGACGGGTCAGTGTATTAAACAGCTTCATGGGTATCAGTCTCCTTTATCTTCGATGAGCATTTGCGAAATTTGTTCGGGTGTCCGCATCCAGCGCGTACAGCTCGTGATAAAATCGGGTTCTTTCACCTCGAAGTGTGCGCAGGTACCCGGCTCCATACGGGAAAAATCGCGTTCCTCGCACCGGTACCACCCTTTTTCTCCGGTGAAGCGTGCCAGATGCAGCAGATAACGCCCGCGCCGGACGGACTTACTTTGGTCTTCCCGTCTGGAAACGACCAGGGCGTCAAACCCGTAAGTTGGGGTATCGTGGTGATCCAATAATCCACCGGCGAGATCCAAGCCGAGGTCGATGAGGTCATCCCATCCCATTGTATGCATTCTCCTCTCAGAAAAAACAAAAAACGCCTCCTCGGGTACCATCAAAAAACCCAAAGAGGCGGCCGAAAATTGCGGTCGCGGTTCCACTCTTACGCTTCACTCTGATGCGCCTTAACGCGGCGCTGCACGCGGGGCATTACCCCCACCGCTCCCGGACGCACTTTCCCCAAGGCTGGGCCGCGAGACTCTTTCAGCCCGAAAACTGAATTTTCGGGAGTCTCTCTCTTTGGCGGTGCGCCGAAAATGGGTACTCTTTCCGTTCATTGCGGATGGTATGCAATTATAGGTTTAGTATACGCAAATAGGAATGATTTGTCAAGGTGAAGCCCTGCACCGCACCCCACAAGTGGGTCCGGGTCTGCGACCCGGCGCGGTCCAGCCGCGCAGGCTGGTCGCCGTCCGCAGACGGCGAAATCCCCTCTTCATTTTCGCCTTAGCGAAAATGAACCAAAACCAAAAATAAAAGCGCGTCCGCAGACGCGCAAAATCTCTGGAAAGACCGTCCTGCCGGACGGTCTTTCCCTTTTGTTTGTTTAGATTGATTCCCGGGGCGGACACCGGGAATCAACAGGGATATTTCGCCCGTTGCGACGGGCGACTCAGGGCTCTGCCCTGAGAACCCGCAGCCTTTGAAAAGGCTGGCGAAACTTTCAATAAGGGGTGCGGTGCTTAGTCCTTCACCTTCTGCGGTTTAGACAGCAGCAAGATCATCGCCAAAATACACGCAAAACCAATCAGATCCACTTTGGTGATCGGTGTACCCAGCCAACAGACCGCGAACAATGCTGCCGAGACCGGCTCAACCGCCGAGATCATACTGCCTCGCGCCGGGCCGATGCGCTTGATGCCGTCAAGATACATGGTAAACGTCAAGATCGTGCCCACAATGACGATGAGCGCCATATACCAGATGACTTCGCCGTCCACCTTGACCGAAATCGTCCACGGACGCAGTACGATCATCTGCATGAGACCGCCGATCAGCATACCCCAGCCGACTACGGTTGCCGAGTCGTGTTTGGACAAAAGATGTGCAGGCTGCAAGGTATAGACCGCGACGAACACCGCTGCGCACAGACCCCAGAACAGGCCTTGCGGAGATAGGGCAAGTGAAGTCGGGTCGCCGTGGGTGGCAATCAAGAAAGTACCGGCAAGTGCAAGGCACAGGCCGACGGTCTCACGCGCCGAAGGCAGTCGATGCTGCCGCAGGCACAGCCACAGCAGAATGAGTGCCGGACCGATGTACTGCAAAACAGTTGCTGTACCCGCGTTGGAATACTGCACGGCAGTAAAATAGGCGAACTGGCAGCCGCTCATGCCCAAAAGGCCATACAGAACGATGTGCACCGCGTCTTTTTTGTCCTTCCACACGTCAAAGACTGCTTTGCCGCGCGTGGCACCCAGAATAGCCAGCAGGATGATACCCGCACTGAGCAGGCGCACGGGCACCAGCCACGATGACACCATGCCCTTATTCTGGAACAAAAACTGTCCGCACGCGCCCGAAAAGCCCCACAGGCTGCCGCCTGCAAAGACCATCAGAACGCCTAAAGTTTCATTTGAAAGATAAGGTTTTCTCAACGTCTTCCCTCACTCTGCGCGTCCAAGCTCTGCCAGACGGTCACCGGTCAGGCGGTAGGTCGTCCAGTCATCCATGCGCTGTGCGCCCATGGACAGATAGAAGTCGATCGACGGCTGATTCCAGTCCAAGCACGACCATTCCAGTCGGCCGCAGCCGCGCTCGACTGCGAGCTGTGCCAGGTGGGTCAACAGTGCCTTGCCGTAGCCCTTGCCGCGCTCGCTCGGCTCAACAAACAGGTCTTCCAGATAGATGCCGGCACGTCCCAAAAACGTCGAAAAATTGTGGAAAAACAGTGCAAATCCCACCGGCTTGCCCTCTGCCTCTGCGATGACAACCTCGGCCTTCTGCTTTTCAAACAGCCATTCGGTCAGCAGCTCTTCGGTCGCGATGACCTGATCTTCCATCTTTTCATACACCGCAAGCCCACGGATAAAGTGCAGAATCAGTGCGGTGTCCTCGGGCTGTGCCATACGAAATGTAATCTGTGCCATATCAAAATTTCCCCTCTCGCAAGCAGAACGCCCCGCAGCCTTGCAGGACGTTCTGTGTTTCTCTTTTTAATGCTGCATGCCCAGAATCATGCCCAGCACATACGGAATGAGCCAGATGACCCAGACAAAAATACTGAATTTATGAAAGCTCTGCTGTCTGTGCGCGTCCTTTTTGACCAGCACCACGGTCGCCCAGACCGCATGGAACAGCATGAGCACGATGGCGAGCAGGCCGGTCACGCCATGCAGACCCGAACCACCGCCGCCGTTTTGCTTTGCAATCTGACCCATGACCGTCGTGCCCGTCGTGTCAAACACCAGACCCAGCCAGAGCACGATCGCGTGCCATTTTTTCAGCACGCCCGCGCGGTGCTCCGCCCATACGCCGATGGTGTAGCACACGAGTGCCAGCGTGATGGTCACGATCGCGATGGGAAGCAGATTGCCGACGACCGCAAAGACCGTCGCGTTGGTCGCCTCGGGTAAAATCATCGTATTCATGATTTACGCCTTGGGACGCGTCGCACCCTCGGCAACCAGTGCCCAGTTGCGATGTAAGTAGTCATAGCCCGAGTAGATGGTTACCAGCGTGACCACCCAGGATACAACAGTCGGAATCCAAGTCAGGTTACCCGTAGTCATGATCGCCGTCGGGCCATCCGCGCCACCGATAGCAGCCACAGCGATGGTATCTGCGGTAAAGGCATCTCCCATCCAGATTGCATACAGGAACAGGATGATGATACCCGCAATCTGCACGCAGGTCTTGACCTTACCCGACCATGCAGCCGCCATGACCTGACCCTTTGCCGCTGCGACATTGCGCAGGCTGGTGATGATGAACTCACGCGCCAGAATGACAAAGACCATCCATGCGGCAAACAGACCGCGCTCGACAAAGATGACCAGAGCGGCAGTCACGAGCAGCTTGTCGGCCAGCGGGTCGACAAACTTGCCGAAATCGGTGACCTGATTGTACTTTCGTGCAACATAGCCGTCCAGAAAGTCGGTAAACGATGCCAAACAGAACAGCACAAGCGCGATGGCGTCATACTTCGGGCCGCCCAGAATGGCAAACACCACGAAAAACGGAATCATCGCGATGCGCACCAGCGTGATTTTATTGGCAGTTGTCATGTTGCTCAACCTCCCACGCGGACACCGGACAGATCGGCGCCCAGACTGTCGTCAATGCGCACGCGCACAAATTCGCCCGCGTCGCACGGCGTTTCCGATGCAAACCATACCTTGCCGTCGACTTCCACCGAATCGGCGTAGGTACGTCCGTAATAGAGCTGCGCGTCGTCGTCATAACCCTCGCACAGCACATCCATTTCCTCATGAACACGGGACAGATTGTACTCGTCGATGACACCCGACTGCAATTCCTCCACGATCAGGCGGCGATTTTCCTTGGTCTCGTCGTCGATCTGATCGGGCATCTCGGCTGCCGGTGTACCCTCCTCGGGCGAGAACTCAAACACGCCTGCGCGCTCGATGCGCACGTCCTGTAAGAACTCGCACAGCTCGGTAAACTCTTCCTCGGTCTCACCCGGCAGGCCGACAATCAGGCTGGTACGCAGTACCACACCCGGAATGCGCTCGCGCAGTTTGTTAATCAGCGCGGTCAGGCTGTCGCGATCACCCGGTCGGCGCATGGCGCGCAGAATGCGCTTGGACACATGCTGAAGCGGGATGTCCAGATACTTGACGATCTTGTCCTCCTCGGCAATCACGTCGATCAGTTCCTCGGTGATCTGGTCGGGATAGAGGTAATGCAGACGAATCCAGGTAAAATCCATCTTGCACAGCTCGCGCAGCAGTTCGGGCAGACGGCGCTTGCCGTACAGGTCGATACCGTACTTGGTGATGTCCTGTGCAATGACGATCAGTTCCTTGACGCCTGCATCCGACAGTGCTCTCGCCTCTTCCAGCAGTGCATCATAGTCACGGCTGCGGTACTTGCCGCGCAGCTTGGGGATGATGCAGTAAGCGCAGGTGTTCGAGCAGCCCTCGGCAATCTTAAAGTATGCCGTGTAGCCCGGGGTCAGGCGCTCGCGGTCGCCTTCCAGATCGGCGCCGTCCATCGGGCCGAAATACGCACGCTTTTCCTTTCGGCTGGCCGCCTCGACCGCCTCTACAATGTCCTCATAACTGCCCGTGCCGCAGATAACGTCAACCTCGGGCAGATCGCGCTCGATCTCCTCACGGTAGCGCTGTGCCAGACAGCCGGTAACGACCAGACCCTGCATTTTGCCCTGCTTGCACTGGGCGGTCTCCAGAATGGTCTCGATCGCCTCGGCCTTGGCCGACTCGATAAAGCCGCAGGTGTTGATAATACCTACCTCGGCCTCGTTCATATCGTCTACAATCTCGCAGCCTGCCTGACGCAGTCGGGCGAGCATGTGCTCGGAGTCAACCAGATTCTTGGCACAGCCGAGCGAGATCAGTCCAACTTTCGTGTTCACAGACACACTCCTTTCTCAAAAACAGCGCGGCGGGGGCCGCGCGGTCTTTCTCGTGCTTTGGATTCTTCTATATTACAATTATATCGGATTTTGCGCAAGATGCAACCGGAAAGCAAATACTGGGGTATTTTTTCAGAATGTACCGATTTTCCGGTACGATTCGGCCGTCCGACTTGACATTTTGACCGTCCCGGGCTATACTGAAACTATAAAAAAGGGCGCGTTGCCGGTAGACGGTTACGCCCTCAGACTATTGGTAAAAATGACCGTTAGTTTTGGACGACTGGGCGGTCATTTTTTCTTGCAAATCTGGACAATCAGACCGGCAAAACCTATGAGGACAAGGCAAAACTGAAATAGTTCGCTGTATGTCACCATAAGATCACCCCCTTCCCATTTCTGAGGGCTTGAGGGCAATAACCGCCTACCGTTATGTACGGCAACCTTACGGAATCCGAAAACACCCCTGTGGGGTGTTTTCCCGTAAGGCTGTGACCGACTTGTTCGGTCAAGATTTGAAATCTATGCACCGATCCTATATTGCAACAAAAAGACCGCCAAAAGGCGGTCTTTTTTCACGTTTTTATCGCCAAAACATCAGGAAAATCCAGATGGCCAGCGCACAGGCATACAGCCAGAAAGTCAAATGTGCCACGCGGTCGTGCTGCCGGTCGGCCTTACTGCGGGCAGACATGCGCGCAAGCAGACAGAACGCCATGCCGACGATGGACAAAATCGCGCCGAACGGCCGCACGGCGGACAGGTTCAGCACTTCCGCTGCGAGCAGCAGGCAGGCCAGCGCGACAACCGGCCAGAGAAATTTACGCATCATGGGGTGATCCCTCCCAAATGTTTGATGTTCTCACAGCACAAGACCGGCCAGCCGGAACGCATGGCTCAGCCAGATCAGGGTACAGACGGCAAAGCAGGCGACCGCGATCATCGCCGGACGGGCTGCCGCGTCGTTGCGCTGCCACCAGGCGACAATCCACAGCACAGCGCTCACGCACACCCCGGCAGTGACCGTCTTGGGCAAGACCGCCATCGCGAGCAGCAGTCCCATGTCTCCGCCCACCAGCGTGCCCAGGCTGAGCACGCTCAGCACGATCGCCAGGATGCACACGCACCAGTTGAGTTTCTTGAGCATAGCTTCCCTTTCTCAGTCGAAATCGGCATCGATGGATGCGCCGTACTCGTTGAGTGCACGGCGGATATCTTCCCACAGGAACCCGCGCCGCTGCAGGGCGGCAACCGCCTTGTTAACCTCTTTGCGGTCGGACAGATCGCCGTGCAGGCGCTTATCGAGCAGTGCGAGCATGGCATCAAGGTCGGGCTCGCAGTCCTCCATGACCGCGTCCGCGTCGTCGCGCTCAATGCCGCGTCGGCGCAGTTCCTGCCGGATGCGCAGGGTACCGTAACCCCGTCGGGTGTACGAGCGCACCGTGCTCTCGGCGTACTTGCGGTCGTCCTGAAAGCCGTGTTCCTGCAAGTAGGCCAGCGCATAATCGGCGGCCTCCTCGGCGCAGCCCTTGTCGATGAGTTTTTCGCGCAGCGCCGATGCAGACAGCGCCCGGTAGGACAGCAGTTTTGCCGCCAGATCGAGCGTCTTGCGGTAGACCTCTTCCAGCTCTTCCCGGCTCAGCGTGCGCAGGTCGGGCGGCTGCACGTCACGCGCACGCCGCATCATACGTCAATCCCGTCGTCTTCGTCGAAGTCATCGGCATCAATCGCAACCGCACGCGACTTCTCGGGCTTCTTTTCCTCACGCGCTGCCGGTGCTGCCGATGCGGTGGTCTCCTCGGTCTCCTCTGCGTCCTCGTCGTCCTTGCCCTTCTTCTTGCGCTTGGGCGCGAGCTTGGCGTGATCGGCTGCGATCGCCTCGACGATCTTCTTGTGCAGCTCCTCGGCCTCTTCGGGGTGATCCTTAAAGTACAGCTTTGCGTTCTCACGACCCTGACCCAGGCGCACGCCGTTCATCGAGAACCACGCGCCCGACTTCTGCACCAGATCGTACTCGACACCCAGATCGACCAGCTCACCGGTCTGCGAGATGCCCTCGCCGTACATAATATCGAACTCTGCCTCACGGAACGGAGGCGCAACCTTGTTCTTGACCACCTTGCAGCGGGTGCGCGAGCCGAGCAGCTCGGTACCGTTCTTAATGTGCTCGATACGGCGCACGTCGATGCGCACCGAAGCGTAGAACTTGAGCGCACGGCCGCCGGTGGTGACTTCGGGGTTGCCGTAGACCACGCCGACCTTTTCACGCAGCTGGTTGATAAAAATCGCCACGCAGTTGGACTTTGCAATCGAGCCTGCCAGCTTACGCATCGCCTGGCTCATCATGCGGGCGTGCAGGCCGACAAACGAGTCGCCCATTTCGCCCTCGATTTCCTGACGGGGTACGAGCGCTGCGACCGAGTCCACGACCACGATGTCCAGTGCACCCGAGCGCACCAGTGCCTCGGCGATTTCCAGACCCTGCTCACCGGTATCCGGCTGGGATACCAGCAGGCTGTCAATGTCAACGCCCAGTGCACGAGCATAGACCGGGTCAAGGGCATGCTCGGCGTCGATGAATGCCGCTTCGCCGCCTGCCTTCTGTGCCTGCGCGATGGCGTGCAGGGCAACCGTGGTCTTACCGGACGATTCCGGTCCATAGATCTCGACGATTCGGCCGCGCGGCAGACCGCCGATGCCCAGCGCACAGTCCAGACCGATCGAACCGGTGGAAATGTGGTCGACTGCCATGCCGGTATTCTCGCCCAGACGCATGACAGCGCCCTTACCATACTGTTTTTCAATCAGACCCAGCGCCTTGGCCAGGGCCTCCTGTTTGTTGGCCGCCGGGGCAACCGGCTCCAACTTCTTTTTATTATTAGACGCCATAAATAGGGTTCCTCCATGATTGTACGTTCAGTTCCTCTATTATAATGCACGGCGCGCCGATTTGCAAGCGATTTTCGAATGCCTGTTCGGTCAGGACAGGGGCACCCTTGCACACACGATGCGCGGTACGCCTGCGTAGTCGGTCTCGACCTGCACCTCGGAAAGGCCTGCCTCCCGGCAGATCTCAGCCACGGTCTGACCCTGTTTCCATCCGCACTCAAACTGCAGATATCCACCCGGTTTGACGGCATATCGCCAGGTTTTCATCACCGTGCGGTAGAAATCCAGACCGTCCTCACCGCCGTAAAGCGCGAGGTGCGGCTCAAATTCGGCAACGTCGCGGTCAAGCTCGCGCATCTCGTCGGCCGTGATATAGGGCGGATTGCACACCATGAGGTCGAACGCGTCCCGGTCTGCGTCGGCAATCGGCTCGAGCGCCGAACCGATGACGCACCGATAGCGGTCACTGAGTCCCAGGCGTTCGGCGTTGCCGTTCGCCACGTCGACCACTGCCGGGGACACATCGACCGCGACCGCCTGCGCGGCGGGTACTTCGTGCAGCAGCGCCAGCGCGATGCAGCCCGAGCCGCTGCACAGGTCGAGCACACGCGGGCTCTGCATCGTGCACACCCGCTCGATGGCCAGCTCACACAGGCGCTCGGTGTCGCTGCGCGGGATGAGCACGTCGGGCGTGACGCGCAGCGTGATGCCGTAGAAGTCCCACTCGCCCAGCACGTAGGCCAGCGGTTCACCCGACAGGCGGCGAGCAACCAACGCCTCGGTCTTCTCGCACTCGGACGCGGTCACCAGACGCGCACCCAGCGCGGGCAGCAGACGGCGATCCAGCCCCAGCGCACACGCGGTCAGCTCACGCGCTTCCAGATCGGGCATCGGAATTTGTTCGGCTCCGGCCTCGTCCAGCTGGTGCCGAACGTGCGCGAGCAGTGTTTTTACGTCTTCCATCTCTCTCACTTCCATGCGTCGCTGTCGTCGGGCGGGATGACCTTTTCCATGGACGCGATTGCGACCTCGATCATGCTGTCGTCCGGCTCAAATACGGTCAGCTTCTGCATCTGGATACCCGGCCAGCGAATGGCGCGGCTGATGACGCCGTCATGTCGTCCGGCCCAGCGGTTGCACTCGTAGGCGATGCCGACCACGACGGGCAGCAGGACAAGGCGCAGAATCATGCGCAGCCAGACGTTATCCATCTGCACAAAGGCAAAAATCAGGATGGGAATAATCATCATCACGATCATAAAGCTGGTGCCGCAGCGCGGATGGAAGCGCGGCATGCTGCGCACGTTCTCCACGGTCAGCGGCAGACCGGCCTCATAGCAGAAAATGGTCTTGTGCTCAGCGCCGTGATAGCGGAAGGTGCGCTCGATGTCCTTCATGTGGGAAATCGACCACATAAAGATCAAAAACAGGATGATACGCACCACGCCTTCGAGCAGACTGCGCACGAAGTAGGGTGCACCGTCGGGCAGCACGCCCACGATGAGTGTGGGTGCGACCAGAAAGAGTGCGATGGGCAGGATGGTGCCGATGACCATGGCAAAACCCATCAGGATTTTTTCCAGTTTGTCCGACGAAATGTGATTTTCTACCCATTTTTCAAACCGCGACGGCTCGGTATCGACGCTGTCGTCGTCCTCGAAAAACTGGGCGGAATAGTTGATATCGTTCATGCCGTCTTTCAGGGCGGTGAACAGGGTGTAGGCGCCGCGGGCAATCGGCAATTTCCAAAACGGGTGTTTGGGCTTGGGGGTCGGACGCTCCTGAAAGGTCAGCGTTCCGTCCGGCTTGCGCACGGTCACGCAGGTGGTCTGCGGTCCCTTCATGCTGATGCCCTCGATGATCGCCTGACCGCCGATCGTGGTCTTGCGCACGCACGGCGGCATTTCGTAATGCTTCATTGGGTGTTCTCCTCTGCGATGGACGTTTCGACGCCCAGTGCGGTATGGACGTCGATGGCAGGTACGGACACGTAAACCGCCGTGCCCTCGCCTGCCTTGGAACGGATGGTCAGCGTACCGCCATGCAGTTTGACGATCTCGTCGGTGACTGCCAGACCGATACCGCTGCCGCGCTCCTTGGACGAGCCTTTATAGAATTTCTCCTTGACGAACGGCAGCTCGGCTTCCGGGATGCCTACGCCGTAGTCGCGCACGCAGACCACGATGTTTTTGCCCTCGTGGCGCAGGTCGACTTCGATGCGTCCGCCCGATTTGCCGTACTTGACCGCGTTGTCGATGATGTTCAGGAAGACCTGTTTCATGCGGTGGCGGTCGCCGTTTACAAAGTAGCTGTCCACGTCGTCGGTGTGATAGCTCAGTTTCATTTCGGTGTTGGCGAGCATGTTTTCGTACATGTACACCGCCTCGTACAGCTCCATTTCCAGGTCAAAGGTCTCGACCTCGAGCTTCATGCGTCCGGACTCGATGCGGGCGAAGTCCAGAAGCTCTTCGACCATACGGGTCAGGCGGCGGCTCTCCTTGTGGATGATCTCCAGTCCCTGCATGACTTCCTCGGGGTCGGTCGCGCCGACTGCGAGCAGCGTCTCGCTCCAGCCGTCAATCGCGGTCAGCGGCGTGCGCAGCTCGTGCGATACCGACGAGATAAAGTCATTTTTCATGCGCTCGGTGCGTGAGATCTCATCCGACATGTAGTTAATGGTGTCGCACAGCTCACCGATCTCGTCATCGTACGCCTTTTGCAGGCGCATACCGTATCGCCCGGCGGCGATCTCCTTTGCGATGACGTTGATCTTGGTGACCGGCTCCAAAATGGACTTCAAGAAGTAGCGGTTGGACAGAACGACCAGCGCGAAAAACAGCAGGCTGACCGCCACCGAGAACAGCACAAAGTACATGGTCTGTTTTTCCGCGATGGCCAGCGAAGTGACCATGCGGATACCGCCGACCAGATGGTTGTCCTCGATATAGAGCGGTGTGGTCATGCTCAGGACGCGCTCGCCGGTCATGGGGTCTTCACCCGTCCAGACCTGAATCACGCCGTTCTGTTCGCCCTCGTTCTTGCCGTCCCCGTCCTCGTCCTGTCCGAGCGCACGCGCCACGTCTCCGGTAACCGCCATCGTGCCGTCGTTTAAACCCGACGACGATTTGAGGATGGTGCCCCGGTCGTTTAAGAACTGCAATTCGATCTTGTCACGCATGTTGATGTCGAAATCGCCGATGGTCTTTTCCATACCATAATAATAGTATTCCAGATTGGCCAGCCAACCGCTGTTATAGAAGTTGGTGGTGAGCGTGCTCATGCGATAGCTGAGCATGTCGTGGATACTATTATAGTAATAGCTGGAAAATCCCATGGTGACCGCGATGACGACCGCAGCCAGAATGACGACGACAAAGGACAGCGAGTTCATCAGCCAGCGGCCGCGCAGACCGCCGGGTGAGTGCTGGATACGCACCGCACCGGGTGCGGGCGGTGTACCCGATGCCGCAGGCGCGCTTTGCTTGGGCCGGCGCCGCTCGATCAGTGCGGCGAGCCAGTCCTTTTTCTCGCGCTTCCGACGGGATTTGCTTTTTCGGTACTTCATTTCCCTCAGCCTTCCCACATATAGCCGAAGCCGCGCACGGTGACGATATAGCGCGGCGAAGCCGGATTGTCCTCGATCTTGATGCGCAGACGGCGGATGTTGACGTCGACAATCTTGAGCTCACCGACGTAGTGGTGACCCCAGACCATCTCGAGGATGTCGTCACGCGACAGGGCGCGGCCGACATTGCTCATAAACGCCTTCAAAATGCCGTATTCGATCTGGGTCAGCTCGATCTTGACCCCGTTCTTGGTCACCTCGCGCGACCGGGCATTGAGACGGAACGGTCCCGAACGGATGCTGTCATCCTCCTGGAAGCCGCCTCCGCCGACGCGGCGGAACAGTGCCTCGACGCGTGCGACCAGCTCGACGACCGAGAAGGGCTTGGTCACGTAGTCGTCCGCGCCGGTCATGAGACCTGTCACCTTGTCCGACTCCTGCGTACGTGCGGTGAGCATGATGATGCCCGCACGCGAGCCGCGTGCACGCATGGTGCGGCACACCTCATAGCCGTCGATGCCCGGCAGCATGACGTCGAGCACGGCCACCTGAATATCGGGATGCTGCTCAAACAGCTCGAGTGCCTGCTCACCGCTGCCCGCCTCGATTACCTCGAACCCTGCGCGCTTGAGATTGAGCACGACAAAGCTGCGGATATTCTCTTCATCTTCCAGTACCAATACTTTACGCTTCATTTGCTTTTCCCTCCTGTCACGACTGCGATGCGCTCCAGTCAACCGCAATCAGCGAAAATCGCTCATGTACCTGATCTTCGGTCAGTCTCAGGCTGCTGCTATTGGCTTCCGCCGGAATCTGTGCGACAAATACGCCCGAATCGGTCGCGTCCAGCGCGAACAACTCATCGGAAGCCTCGACCCGCGCGTTGATCTCGCTCTCATCGCCCAGAATATAATAGATCGTGAGCAGCGGAATGGACTTGCCATCCGCGGCGTACACCTCAAAGGTGGTATAGTCGGTGCCGTCCTGCGAGCCCTTGACCGCGTGCACCGCGTCATACCAGTCCTGACTGATGCGGAAATCCCATTCCTGGCTGACGTTGCGGTAAGTGGTCTCGACGTAGGTCGGGTCGCCGTCGGCATCATACAGATACCAGTCGAGCATATAGACCGCGTCGCTGCCGTCCGACATGGAACCAACCATGTGCACCGCGCGCGGAATCTCGGTCAGGCCGTCGCCGTTGATGTCGCAGGCATTGGCCGGTACGACGCGGTAGGTGCCCCGACCGGTACCGTTCTCGGTGCTCAGCGCCAGATTGCGCAGTCCCTCTTCGGGCTGGTAGACAAACAGGTCGGTCTGCTGACCGCTGCCGCCCGATACCGTCTCTTCGACAAAGACCGCCGGCTGATTGTCCGCGATATAGCCGCTGTCCAGACGGCTGATGATCTTGGCCGATGCCGACAGCGGACTCTCGCTCATCAGCGTCAGGTCACGATCCTCTTCATCATAGCTGTAAATGGTCGCCGTGCGGCGGTTTTCCTGTCCGGAGATCAAAAAGACGTTCTGCGAGCCGTCACTGTCCAGATCGACGGTCAGCATACTGATATAATCGGTCTCCAGCATCACTTCGATGCCGCTGTCACTGTAATCGGCTGCAATCAGGTGGCTGCCCTGATCGCCCGCCTTGTCCATACTCATCAAAATGCAGCGCTGTCCGTCCTCGGTCACCACCGGATAGCTCACCTGGCCGATGCGCACGCCCGTACCCTGAATGCGTCCGACACAGGTGTACGACTCGTCCGACTGCTTGCTCAGCACCACGGCCTCGTAAGTGTTGCCGTTGGCCGGTGCGCGGAAGAAGGCGACGACCTCTTCCACGCCGTCACCGTCCAGATCGACCATCTGTACGGTGTTGCGGTTCTCGCCCTCGTAGGGTGCGTCCTCCACCGCATCGGTCGAGCGCACCCGCTCGAGCTCGTCGGAAATGGCCTGACGGTCTTTATTCGGTTTGGGCAGCTGCATCAAATCTACGCCGGTCTTGAGCGTACAGCCGCTCAGTGTCAGACTGCACGCGCCCATGGTCAGCAGACACAGCAAGCCGGCAAAAAATCGTTTCATGTCCGCCCTCCTTCGGGTTGTCCAAAATTTACTGATGTGCTTTCAGTGTATCATAAAAACCGGACTTTGAACAGTAGAAAAGGGATACAATCCGGTGTTTTATGGGTGTTTGACCGCATCCGGTGAAACATGCGGTATGGCACAGAAAAAAGCGGGCTCCGCACTGGGACGGAACCCGCTTTTGAGGGAGTGACAGGCGCAGGGCTGCGCCTGCGGTACGCAGATGGCGGACTACTTGGCTTCCCCTTCCTGCCGCAGCCAGCGGTAGAAGGTACTCGGTGCCACGCCAAGCAGTCGGGCGGCCTCCTGTCCGGTGACCTCCTGTGCCAGGTACATATCGCGTACCTTATGGAATCGCTTGTCCTGCTTCCGCGTCGGTCGGCCAATGGCCACACCGGCTTTTTGCGCACGCGCAATGCCTTCGCTTTGCTTTTCGCGGAATCTGCGGCGGTCTTCTTCGGCCGCCTTTGCAATTAAGCGCTCGGTCAGCCCGTTTGTGAGCGAGCCAATCGTGATGTCTCCCCTGAGTGTTGTGTTAAGTATGCTCTCATCCAAACCCAGTTCGCCCAGATACCCAATCAGTTCGGCCTGGATCTGCGCGGAATCGTACTGCTGCAGTGCTGTAAACAACATTTTGGGTCATCCTCCTTTCTGCATGGGAAAGCAGGCGCTGTGCCAAAAGCAGGTTCTTTTCACCTTCAATATAGCATAAAGCAAAGGGAAAAACTACCTTGTTCTTGCGAACGTAGAAGTCTGCCGAAAATGTTTACAATTTTGCCATTTTTGTACGAGCCCCCGTGCATCTCACGCTTCGCCAAAAACGCCCTGTCGGTACAGCCCCAGCAGCTGTTCGAGCTCTTCAATGCGGCGGCTGAAGCGCTGGCCTGCGTCGGTGTCCTCGACCATCAGGCGGCGCGGCATGCGCTCGACGATGTGCACTGTGGTATAGGTTTCCGGACTCTCGAGGTCGTTTCCGCGGTGGAATGGACGGTGTTCTGCGAGCTGAATTTCGTGCGAAGAGGAGATCAAAGTGTAACCGGCAATACCGGTCTTGGAGCGGTACGCCTTGGAGATACCGCCGTCGATGACGAACAGGCGGCCGCCTGCCTTGATGGGCGAGTCGCCGTGCTTGACCGGTACGTGTCCGTTGACGATGTGGCTGCACGCCGGGTCGAGTCCGAACTCGCGCAGGATGGCTTCGCAGAATTCGGGCTGGTCGTAATGCTTATAGTACGGGTTCATGTGCTCCTTTTGCAGCGCCTTGTCGTCGATAAAGTAGCGCTCGAAGGAGGTCATGCGGTCCTTGCCGAACAGCGGCGAACGGGCACCGCACCACAGGTACCAGATGAGGTCGACCGAGTCGGGCGCCTCGGAGTGGTAGGCGCGGCGCACGTGCATTTCCAGATAATCGAGCAGCGCACGGCCCTTGTGGCGGCTGCCGCCCAGCTCAACCTCGGTCAGCGAGCCGTCTTCCTCGACCAGAATGCAGCCGTGATAAAGCAGCTTATTGTTCGCAATCTTGTACATCGCACCGTGACTCATAATGAAGTCCAAATGGGTGCGCAGACGCTCGGAATGACGGAAAGAGGCCTGGAAACCGTCCAAAAGGTTCTGTTCTTCCTCGGTCAGTGCATAGGGGTCCTCGGGGTCTACGGTCGGGAAATTGGTGTCGGTCAGCGGATATTCCTTGCCGCCGATCTGGATGGTGCCCTTCTCCAGATTCATCTTGTCGAGCAGCAGACGGCCCTCCATCTCATACTCGGGATGACGGCGGATGAGCTGTCCTTCCAGCTTGAACATCATCACCGTGACCGCCTTGTGCATCTTGGCTGCCAGCGCGGGATCGACCGGGTCGAACTCGTTTTCGTCCAGTACGTGCGGCATGAAGCGCTCGCACGGGTCGTTCGCGTAGGTGGTTGCCGCGAACATGGACAGCGGACGCAGGTTAATGCCGTACCCGTCCTCCAGGCAGTCAAAACCGTTGTAGCTGATGGCGATACGCAGCACGCTCATGAGGCACACCGGGTTGCCGCACATCGCACCGATCCAGGCAACATCGTGATTGCCCCACTGGATGTCAACGTCGTGGTGCTTCATCAGCTCGTCCAAAATACGGTCAGCACGCGGGCCGCGGTCAAAAATATCACCGATAATATGTAACTGATCGACGGTCATCTGCTGGATCAGATGACACAGCGCCTTGATCAGTCCCTCGGCACAGCCCACCTGCACCACGGTCTCGATCATCTCTCGATAATAGACGCGCTTGTCTGCGTCGGTGCCGTCGGTGTTCATCAGCTCTTCGATCAGTCCGGCGTAGCGCGGGTCGATCGTCCGGCGCACCTTGCTGCGCGTATACTTGGCAGAGACCTCACACGCGACGATCACCAGATGGTTGATCGTGATGGTGCACCAGTCGGCGTAGTTCTGCTCGGTCTTGCGCGCACGCGCCATCTGCGTGGTCGGATAGTAGACCAGCGCGGCCAGCGCAGAGCGGTCTTCCTCCATCATCGACGAGCGAAACAGCGCGTCGATCTTCTCGCGAATGACGCCTGAACCCGAGCGCAGCAGATGGATAAATGCCTCATGTTCGCCGTGCAGATCGGAAAAATAATACTCCGTCCCCTTGGGCAGGTGCATAATGGCGCGCAGGTTGACCAGCTCGTTGGTGACCGATTCAATCGTCGGAAATTTCTCGGCCAACAGGCGCAGATAGTTCATGTCATGCGTCAAAACAATCTTCCCTTTCTGTTTTCAAATTCCAAATCGGTTCTGAAACCAGAACCCCGTCCGTAATTGTCTTCATTACCTTAATGCTATCACACCCATATACCGGTTGCAAGGGGATTTTGCCTTTTCCTCGGCAGGAAAACCGGGAAAACTCTTGTGGAATGCTACTGTGCATGATAAAATAATAACGAGGATTCCTATTTGAGAAAGGATGGTAAATCCATATGTCCAAGAAGCTGTGGTGTCTGTTCCGCCGCCGCGATGCAGTCGGTACCAAGATCTGCGTTGCTAAGGCAGAGACCGAAGGCCGCGTTTTTGTCTGCCCCTACGCAAACGAAGTCGAGGCTGTTAACAATTGTGAAGACTATGCGTTCAATACTCGTCCTGAGGGCGAGGAAGAGGGCATCGAATAAGCGTCTCGCAACTGTCCCGGGTCTCCGGCGCTCCGCCGGAGACCCTTTTTTCCCCATTTTCCCGATCTCGGCGGTTCCTTTCTCCCGCCCCTGAGATCTCCCACCCCGAAAGGAGTATCCTATGTTATCCCGCAACAAACGACGCCGTATGACAATCCGCAGACTGCTGTCCCTGATTGTCGTTTTCGTCGCCGCCCGCGCGTTCCTGCGCGGCAACTACGAGCACCTCTTTGTCTGTGTGCTCACCCTCGCCCTGTTTACCGTCCCCATCTTCGTCGACCGCAAACTGGGCATCGACCTTCCCCCGGCACTCGAGACCATCATCTACTGTTTCATCTTCGCCGCCGAAATTATGGGCGAAATCAACTCCTATTACACCAAAATTCCCTATTGGGACACCATGCTGCACACCATAAACGGTTTTTTGATGGCGGCCATCGGCTTTGCACTCGTGGATATCTTTAACCGAAGCGAACGCTTCTCGGTGAAATTGTCTCCCCTGTTCCTCGCCATCGTCGCATTCTGCTTTTCCATGACCGTCGGTGTCCTGTGGGAGTTCTTCGAGTTCGGCGCCGATACCTACCTGCATATGGATATGCAGAAAGACTGGATTGTGCACGAAATCAACTCGGTTATGTTTAACCCGGACGGACTGAATGTCGTCGAACACATCAAAATTGATTCGCTCATCGTCAACGGTGAGGACTGGATTGCAAAATATGGCGGCTATATCGATATCGGCTTGATCGATACCATGAAGGACTTGATTGTCAACTTTATCGGCGCTGTCGTGTTCTCGATCATCGGCTTTTTCTACGTTAAGAGCCGCGGTCAGGGTAAGTTCGCCTCGGCATTTATCCCCCGCGTCCGCCGTACCCTCGGTCTCAAAGAAAAGAAATAACCACCGCACCAATCATTAAAGTTTGGATCAAACCTTTTCAAAGGTTTGCGGGTTCTCAGGGCAGAGCCCTGAGTCGTGTCCCGCAGGACACGAAATCCCCTCTTGATTCCCGGTGTTCGACCCGGGAATCAACCAAAAATAATCAAAAGAAGCGCATCCCGCAGGATGCGCAATCCCCTCCGCGCTATGCGCGGTCATCAGCCCCAACCTACCGGATTGGGGCTTTTTCTATGCCTTTTTTCTCACTTTCCCACCTAAATTAAAAATACATATATTTAGTATTGACAATATATACCCCTCACGATATAGTAAAGATATCAAAGCCATCTTGTACGAAAGGAGTGAACTCCCTATGCTCAAAAAATTACTGTGTACCGCTTGTATCGGCGCAGCCTTAACCGGACTGTCCTGCGCTGCCGCTCTCGGCACAACCATATTGGAAATTCCGGTCACCTCGTCCACGCTGTCTTATCGCATAGATGAACAAAGCTCGGTCTTTGGTCCACAAGACTATTTTGTCGCAAATGAAACAGTCTATCTGCTAGACTCTGCCCAGAATCGCATCTTAGCCTACCAGAATCACAAGCTGACAAAAACAATTTCCATATCAGATTTCACAGCAATCGATATCGCCGGGGATTCGCATACGCTCTACGCCACCGATAACCAATTAAATCTGTACTGTTACGACGGCTCCACCTTCACCAAGGTCTCCTCTTTCGCGCCCAAGTTCGACGAACAAATCTCGAACTTCCAGATTTCCAACGGATTCGGCTATTTTTATATGCCCGAGGGCAACCACGGCACGACCTATCAATTCAAACTACCCGAACAATACACAGATCAGCTCCAAATCACCCAAACATTTGACGGTTATCGTCTGGACGATAGCACCTTCTATTACATGGACTATGGAGATACCGAGGAACTATTCTCTAAGTCGGGTACATTGATCGTCTATCATCCATCAAATAATCAGACCCAACGCATCCCCGTATCGTCCGACTACTATCTGGGGCAAGTCCAGTACCTCGGCAAAACGATCGACGGCCATCCGATGATTTACGTGGAGGAGGTCACACAGGACGAAACCTACAAAATCAAAACCAGGCAATCCATCCGTGTTCTAAATGACACTGGCAACACTTTATCTGCTTACGAAATCCCCAAACAAACTTTATACGCAACGAGCGCCTTTGCCTCGTTCGACGGTCATGTCTATGAATTGTCCAATCTCACAGATACCATTCAGGTACATCTGCTGAGCGATATCACCGCTCGGTCTACCGCTCCCGCCCTGTCTATCGCTGATTTGGCGCGTCTGCTCTTACAACTGCACGGCTTGCCGGTATAAAAAATCCCTCCCGCTCGGGAGGGATTTTTTATGTTCATCCTTTATATAAATATTCACATCAAGCATCTGAATGCATTCGATCCTGCCGTTCTTCTTCCCACCAAGCAGCAATCCAATTTCTAAAATCTTCCGTTCGATCTCCCAAAATCTCCTGTATTCTCTGCTTACTTGCCTGCGTGTTTTCATCCAAAGCAGCATTAAACGAACTCGCATCATCTGCATACACTTCGCTCAAATTTTGACAGACAAGGTGCTCTTTGAGACCCAATTCTTTCAGCGCTTCCATCTGCTCATCCGTCAAATCCAGCTTGTTCTGCAAGGCAGCTACATCTGCCTCGAGCTTATCCTCTTCTGTCCAAAACAAATAATATAAGATTTCTTTCCCCGTGTCCAATGGATTAACCGCACTCAAATTCTGGGACACGTCTACCGTATAATTGCCGTCAGGTGCTTCCGTATTTGGCACCAAAATAACTTCATTGTCTCCAATTTCATCCCAGTTCACCTGTTCTGGCGAATCAACCCATCTGTATGATAAGCCGTTCATAAAAAAATCTTTTCGTGCTTGCAAAACTTGTTCAACGATATCCACACTCCACATCATATTCACTGCAGAAGCTGTTCCCATTCCTGCTAGGATTGCTGTCATTGTTAAAATGCTAATAGAATATTTCCATTTCATGTCATAATCCTCCTTGTTTTACTTCTCAGGCATCTCAAATTCTTGTATAATCTCAATATATTACTTTAGATACTATATGTCAATAAAAATTTTCCATTGCTACTCATTGATTTTTCAAATCATATTGCTATAATAAAGCCATAACGAGTTATGTGAGGTTTTCTAATGGCCAGAGGAAAAAAGTCCGACAAGGATTCGGGTCACTCCTTTGAAGACTACTTCAAGCGGGCTGCAAGCCCTATGCTGGTACTGCATCTGCTCAGTGAAGAGCCGATGTACGTCTACCAGATGACCCAGGAACTCGAGCGCCGCTCGTTCGGCGTCTATACACTCTCCCTGCTCTACCCTGTGATTTATCGCCTTGTCGATCAGGGATATCTGGAAGAGGGCGACAAGCAGATCTCTCCCGACAACCGCGTGCGGCAATACTATCGCATTACCGATGCTGGACGAGAATACCTGCATTCCCTGTTCCCTCGTTATCTCAAGCTGCATCAGGCGGTGCTGGACATCATGGACGCAGGAACCGATCTAGGAGGAAGCAACCGATGAATGGCTCGCAAGCGTACCTTTCGGCAGTAGAACACGGGTTAGACTGTCCGCGCAGACAAAAAAGATTGCTTTTGCAAAAGTTTTCCGACAGTACACTCTCTGAGCTTAATGGCTCTTATAATGAGCTGTGTGCGCAGCTTGGTCAGCCGGAAGAAGTCGCAGAGGCTTTGATGGAGTGTGTTGACCCCGAAGTCCTGTGCAAGAGTAAACGGAAGAAAAAGATCATTATTGGTATCAGTATTGGTGTTGTGATAGCTGTTCTCGTGACAGCAATCGTAATTTTGGGTCATTATTATTATAGAGCACGACCCTATGTGGAAGTAGATGGCCACTTTACCGTAATTACCACCGATCCTGTTCCAGTCGAAAACGATAGTATTGATTTTCCTCAACCAGATCTTCCAGGGGTATAAACATGAAAAAAGTATTGATTTCTTTTCTTTGTTGTTTTTCCATCTTTGTAGCCAATATGCCTGCAGCATTTGCAGCGGACTTAAGCACACAAATGATGGCTGTACAAGACGTGCAAACCATTGACTATGGCGATGGCTTCACCGTCACGATCACTACAACACTTGTAAACAAAAATACACGTTCTACAACTACTTACTCCAAAACAGCAGTTGCCCGATACGACGGCACCAAAGTCGGAGAGTTTACTTTACACGGCAAATTCTCTTACAATGGTTCTTCTGCAAAAGCAACTAACGTTAGTTCTGATGTAGAAGATTATAGCGGTTGGAGCCATAATAAACCTGAGACCAAACTTTCCGGCGCAAAGGTTTCCGGTAAGTGTACGTTCTACAAGGGTTCTACCTCCAAGACCGTTTCGCTTTCGATGACCTGCTCGCCCGACGGTGATATCTCCTAACCGCGTTCGCATTTGTCGTTTTATCTATGCGTCCTGTTCATTTGCACACTTTATTTATGCAAATTGTACATCATTTCCCTTTAGATTCGTCCAAGGCGCAAATAGTATCCGGCAGTTAAGTCTGCTATACTATATTTATCCCCAAAGTCCAACTCGTTCTCTTTTCAAAAGCGGTCTGCCTCCGGCAGGCTGCTTTTGTTTTTGGGGACATTTATAAAAAAAGAAGCGCCGTCAGCAGACGGCGCTTTTGGGGTTTGTTTTAATTGATTCCCGGGTCGGGCACCGGGAATCAAGAGGGGATTTCGCCCGTTGCGACGGGCGACTCAGGGCTCTGCCCTGAGAACCCGCGGCCTTTCGAGAAAGGCCGGCGAAAGCTTCCATGATGGGTGCGGTGGTTAACCGATACTTTCCTTGATCATACGGCCATCGCGGAGCAAGTTGCGCAGGCGTTCGGTCTCGCCGTCGCGAATCGCGTCGCGGTAGTCGGTCAGGTGCTTAATAATCTCGTCGATCTCCTGTACCAGCGGTTCACGGTTGAGCAGGAACAGCTCGGTCCACATATCCTCATTGAGTTTTGCGACGCGGGTCAGGTCTTTATAGCTGCCTGCCGAGTAGCCGTTATGTTTGAGTGCTTCGGGACTCTTGATGTAAGCCGACGACACGACGTGACAGAGCTGAGACGTAAACGCGATCATGTGGTCGTGCTGTTCAGCCGAGCAGCGCACAACGCGGCCAAAGCCCAGCTGATCGAAGAATCCCTCGACCTCGTCGACCGCCCACAGGGGACTGCTCTCGGTCTGCACCAAAATCATGCTTGCATTCTGGAACAGGCTGGCCTCGGCGTAGGCGAAGCCGGAAAACTCCTTGCCCGCCATAGGATGACCACCGATATAATGTACGCCGTACTGTTTTGCGAGGGGTGTGATGGCATCGACCATGCACTGCTTGACGCCGACGAAATCGACGATGAGGCAGCCGGGTTTGAGCTTGCCCATGTGCTCGGTCAGCCAGTCGATGGTCGACTGGGGATACAGGCTGATGACCAGCAGGTCGGTCTGTGCGAGCACGTCATCCTCTGCGAAACCGTCCAGCGTACCCTCGCGGATGGCCTCGTCAGCCACGGCGCGCGTGCGGTTCCAGCCGTAAATCTTGCAGTCTGTATAGGCGCGCACCGCCTTTGCCATCGAGCCGCCCATCAGGCCAAGTCCGACAATTACTACATTACGAATCATAACGGTTCCTCCTCAGCAGGTTATTGATATGACGGGACAGCGGCCACAGCACAAGCCAGGTCACCAGCACGCCCGCCAGGTTTAAGATCAGATCATCCACATCGCCGCTGCCGCAGGCGGTCACGACCTGCATAATCTCCACGCCCGAGATCATCAAAAACATGGTCGGGACGAAGGCGAACAGGTTGCCGAACGGCCTGCACAGGCTGGGCAGGAAAAAGCCCATCGGTGCGAACGCTGCGACATTGCCCCACAGGTTCATCATTGCGATCTCGGGAATATAGCCCCGATTGTAGGCGCGGACATAATTGCGGATGGTGTGGAAAGGTTCGAGATTGATGCCATAGTGCATTTGTTCTCGACCGAAAGCGTTGTCAAAAAACAGGATGTTGAGCAGCATCCAGACGTAGTAGACAAACAAGACCGCAAGCCATTTTCCCATGTGCCGCCGGGTCGGCGGAAAGACGATCGACCAGAGCGCGACAAACGCGGCAGCAAATCCCAGCTTGACCGGTACGTTCACGACGAAGCGCGGGTCGAGTTCGATGTACAGGTCGAGGGCTGTGACCGCCACCCACAGCACAAAGGCGATGGTTCGGACAAATTTCACGGAAAGACCTCCTTAGCGGATGCCAAAGCGTCCGTCCCTGCCATTATAGCACACGATGGCGAAGATTTCCACAGAAAAGCGCGTGCATCCCGGTTTTTGACATAAAAAAAGGACGCGATTGCGTCCTTTTCTGTCATTTCTCAGCAATTTACCAGCGATTTTTCTCAAAAGCCTGCTGCATCTTGGTGTAGCGATAATTTTTGACGATCTCCCACAGAGCATAGAACAGCCAGAGGGTCAGAAGCGCGGTGGACAGCGTGGTGAGCAGGGCGAAAATGTCGTTTTCGACCAGCCGCAGGATGACACCAAGGATGGCAAAGACCCAAGTCATGCCCGCGGCAGCGAGCAGGGATGCGTCATCCAGTTCGCATTGCAGCTGGCGTTCGCTCGCGTGTACCGACCAGCAGAAGCCCAGCTCGACGACGATGGTCAGCGCGTAATCGATAAAGCGCATCCACGCACCCGGCCAGCCAGCGCTGGGCAGATAGCCCATGACATTCGCGCCAAACAGCACGATGCTGCAAATGGCGGTGATGAGCGGTACGATGCGCATTTTGTCGAATGCCGGGAGGACAGGATACAAGGTCTTCATACCGTACAATACGAGCAGATATCCCAGCCAATCGGGCAATAAATCCACGCCGCTATTAAAGTATACGTCTAAATGGGCACAGATTAAGCCCGCAAAAATCCAATTCATTATCTTTTCTCCTCTGAGAACGTGTCATACGAAACCTGATTCAGCTGTTCACGCCGAATGTTGAAGTCCTGCCATGCGCGGTACAGATAGACGATACGCAGAATGGAGACGATCAGGTTGGCGACTACAAACAGGACGGCCACACCCACGATGGCATTCAAGCCCAGCAGTCCCACCAAAACGATGACGTAGGACGCGACATACAGGCCGACCCAGATGTAATACAGCTTAAACAGCATGCCGCTGTGCAGGTCACCATAGACCGGTTCCAGGCTTTGGATGGCACGAATCAGGGTATACCAGAACCACAGCCAGACAATCCCCTGGGCAAGACTCAGCAAGGGGATATTCCTGAATGAGATCGCAAAGTGCTCGCCCGTAAAGCCAATCATGGACAGCACATTGATACAGATTCCCGCGAGCAGCCACGGTCTGGCCTTATCAAAAAGCGGGCTAAACTCACGCATGTAGTTGAGTCCCAGCCAGAACAAGACGAGCTGCGCGATATCTGTGAACGGCATGAAATGAAAGATGTCAAAAATCGAAGCGGCAAAAATATATCCCATAGATCTCCCCTCTTTCATGTTTTGATACCTCTATCATATCGGAATCCGGGCGGGAAGTCCAGAAATATTTACAGGGGATAGAAACACGATCGAATGACAGATATGGCTTGCGCTGTTTTGAAAAATATGGTAAGCTAATCGACAGGAAAAACTAAATTTTTCAGCGCGCTGCCGATACCAGCGGTAGGCGGTTATTGCCCTCCATTCCTCCACAGGAAGGAGGTGAAGTTTGCCTCATTCCAACCCGGAAGGGGGTGAACGCATTGTATGAGAAGATGTTGCGTACGGTGCTTTTCATTGCATTCTTCGCATGGATTTTCACTACATATGCAAAATGACCGCCGAGTCGTCCAAAACTAGCGGTCACTTTGATAAAGCTATTTTGAGGGCGTAACCGTCTACCGGCAACGCGCCCTTTTTTATGCTTTCAGTATAGCGCAAGCCGGGGAATCTGTCAAGTTAAGTACAAAAATACAGCCACTAACACTATTTGGCGCTACTTAACTCCTAATCATTGTACACCCGATGAACTTAATATATTACTTTTATGCAATCTTCGCATAAAATACTCATATTGACATCGTGTCAACGCCGATCGGTCAGCCCTACCAAATAATCCATACTGGTTTTATAGTAAATCGCCAATTTGAAGACCACCTCTAACGGCACAACCCGTTCGCCTCTTTCATATTTTGAATACAGCGACTGGTCGCATTCCAAATAGTCTGCGATTTCCTTTTGTGTGAGGTCTGCGTCTTCTCGCAAATCGCGAATGCGCAGACGAATTTCTTTTTGCATCTATATCACCAATATGAACTATATCCTAGTACAATGTGTCCTATTGACATTTTGGACAATATGTCCTAAAATATGTTCGAGGTGATGAATCTTGCCCGAACCCAACTACAAAGAACTCTATTTCAAGCTCTTCCGTGCAGTCGAAGACGCCATCGACGTTCTGATCACCGCGCAGCGCGACTGCGAGGAACTCTATCTGTCCACCGGTGAGGAAGCAGCTGGTTCCGAAGTTTCCTGACATTCTTTTTCAAACGCAAAGAAACACCTTGCAATTTGCAAGGTGTTTTTTGTGGAGCTGTTGAACAGATTCGAACTGTCGACCTCTTCCTTACCAAGGAAGTG
>NHCFR00700__coassemble_1068_pt1 | contig 32299 bp, 29 predicted proteins | sample NHCFR00700__metabat2_high_PE_034 | metagenome-assembled genome bin NHCFR00700 | reverse complement strand
TATAACTAAATTATTGCAAAAAAACAATCTGATACATGATACAAACGGTTTAATGAAACAATATACTTTTTGCATAGTTTTTTGGGTAATAATAAATAGCATAGTCGCATTTTTAGTATTGCGCTATGTTCCTTCGTTCTATCATTATGCGATATTATTAAGCCTTATACTATTCTTAGTAAGAAGTTTTAGAGAAACCGGACTCACACCCACAAATATTAATGAGTATTTAGAAAACAATAGTTGTTTAATCCCAGATGAATATATAGAGAGTGTGTCTGAGTATTTATATCATCATTTTTCTATATAATTTTTGGAATAATAAAAAAGCTCCCGTAACCGGGAGCTTTTTTATTTTGCAAATATCAGATAACGGTTGCGTCGGTGATGCCCTCGTCCAGCGAACCAGCTGCGCAGGCAATGCCTGCCTTACCGGCAAACCAGAAGGTGAACGCGCCCTGATCGTCAACCGACAGCGTGCGCAGCGACATACGCGATGCAGCGGGCTTTACGGTCTTGATCTGTGCACGGGCAGCAAGCTCCCACTTCTCGGCCTCCTGCTGGAGTGCGCGTGCGACCTCGCGGGGCTTGGTCTCTTCCATGTCCTCGACCTCGAGCGTGATCTTCTTCTCACGCCAGTCGATCTCGCACTGGTAAACGCAGGTCTCACGGTCAAACGTGAATACGCCAAAGTGCTCGTCCTCGACGGTCTTCTCGGCAACCTGCTGTGCCAGCAGGGCTTCCATCTCCTCGTCCTTTGCCGGTGCAGGCAGCTCGGTCATCCACAGCTTGCCCTGCTCACCCTTGGCCACCTTGACGCGCACCAGGGTGTCGGACGGCAGAGAAATACGGAACAACTGGGCACGTGCCGGTGCAGCCAGGGCTGCCAGTTCGAACAGACCCTCCTGTACCTTGCCGTTGTCCAGACGCTTATAAGCGGTAATGCTCTTGCGGACGATCACTTCTCCCTCGTTGGGGGTGGGCTGTACGTAAGCCACGTCTACGTCCGTCAATGCAACAATTTCAAATTGCTCTGTCATTGGGGTTCTTCCTCCTTGTCTTATCCATTATACCACAGCGGCAGGCAAACATCCAATACCAAACACGAAACCACGTGCCGCTGATGGTATAATTATAAAATAAAAGTATAATAGCCGTTTTATGGCTATTATACCACAGCTTTCGGTCAATTTTAACCCTAAATCTCGCTTTTTCCATGACCCGTGGCAACTTTTTAAAATACATTCTATCGCAGCCGATTACCGGCCAAAAAGCTGAAAGATAGTCGCTCTGCGCCTATTATACCTGATTTTTCGCCGCTTGTCATCCTTCGTTCTTAGAATTGACAAGAGAAAGTCTGCCCGTTATAATGAAATCAGATTCATGACTTATATATGCTCATAATCGGTTGAGCGTTTCTACCAACTGCCGGAACAGTTGACTATAAGTCCTCCACCATGCGGGGACTCGTCCTGCTTCCCAGTTGTTTTTTTATTTTCAGGACGTTTTTCCGCGCATTTCCCTACGCTAGGAGGCATATATATGACGAATTCTTTTGTACTCAAGGGCGATATTCTCTGGAGCCGCACCCCGCAGGACATGACCATCTGTGAAAATCAGTACGTGGTCTGTGAAGATGGTGTATGCGCCGGTGTCTTCCCCACCCTGCCCGAACGCTTTGCATCACTCCCGGTGCACGACTACACCGGAAAGCTCATCATCCCCGGTCTGGTCGACCTGCACGCGCACGCACCGCAGTATGCGTTTCGCTCGCTCGGTATGGACCTCGAACTTTTAGACTGGCTGGACACCCAGACCTTCCCGCAGGAAGCGCGCTATGCCGACCCGGACTACGCACGCCGTGCGTACACGCTGTTTGTCGACGATCTGCGCCGCAGCTCGACCACCCGCGCCGTGCTGTTCGGCACGCTGCACGTGGACGCAACCCTGACCCTCATGGGTCTGCTCGAGGACAGCGGTCTGATCACCCGTGTGGGCAAGGTCAACATGGATCGCAACAGCCCGGACTGTCTGCGCGAGGAGAGCGCTGCAGCATCGCTCGCTGCGACCCGTCAATGGCTGGACGGCTGCCGGGACTTCACCCGTTCCCGTCCCATCCTGACCCCGCGCTTTATCCCGAGCTGCTCGAACGCGCTCATGGAAGGTCTGCGTGACCTCCAGCGCGAAACCGGTCTGCCCGTGCAGTCCCATCTGTCGGAAAACCAGGGCGAAATCGCCTGGGTATCCGAACTGTGCCCAGATTCGACCGGCTACGGCGATGCCTATGACCGCTTTGGTCTGTTCGGCGGCGACGGCTGCCCGACCATCATGGCGCACTGTGTCTGGTCGGATGAGGCAGAGCGGGCACGGATGAAGCAAAACGGCGTGTTTGTCGCGCACTGTCCCCAGTCCAACGTCAACCTGTCCTCGGGTGTCGCACCCGTACGCGCCTTCTTAAACGAAGGTCTGTCGGTTGGTCTGGGTTCGGACATCGCAGGCGGTGTCCACCTGTCCATGCTGCGCGCCATCGCAGACACCATTCAGGTATCCAAGCTGCGCTGGCGGCTCCAGGATGCTTCTCTCGCCCCCATCACCCTGCCCGAAGCCTTCTATCTGGCCACCCGCGGCGGCGGCGCATTCTTCGGCAAGGTCGGTGCGTTCGAGTCCGGCTTCGAATTCGACGCACTCGTCCTGGACGACGCAATGCTGCCCTGTCCGTTCGACCTGTCCCCGCTGGAGCGCCTGACCCGCGTGGTCTACCTCGCAGACGACCGCGCCGTCACGCACAAGTATGTTTCGGGCCGTAAACTTATGTGAAAGGAACCTTTTTCCCATGATTTTATCCGGCAAGGAAATCGAAAAGCACCTCGGCAAGGAGATCGTCATTGAACCCTACGATCCCAGCCGCTTAAACCCCAACAGCTACAATCTGTCGCTGGCAAACGAGCTTTTGGTCTACGAGCACGACGTTCTGGACATGAAGACCCCCAACCCGACCCGCCATCTGACCATTCCCGAAGAAGGTCTGGTGCTTGAACCCGGCCGTCTGTACCTCGGACGCACCAACGAGTTCACCCGCACCGACGGCTTTGTCCCCATGCTCGAGGGTCGTTCTTCGACCGGTCGTCTGGGTCTGTTCATCCATGTCACCGCCGGTTTCGGCGACGTCGGCTTTGCCGGTTACTGGACGCTGGAAATCTTCTGCGTTCAGCCCATCCGCATTTATCCCAATGTAGAGATCTGTCAGATTTACTATCACGACATTCATGGTGAGTACGAACCCTATAAGAGCGGCAAGTATCAGAACAACATGGGCATCCAGCCCAGCCTGCTCTACAAGGATTTCGAGAAATAACCGTCCGCCGCGCACAGCACGGCGGGTATAAAGGAGGGAATCTCTTATGGCAGTTGGTCAGAGTATCCCACGCGTAGATGCGTTCGCAAAGGTCACCGGAGAGGCAAAGTACACCGCCGATCTGGTCCCCGCGAACGCCTACGTCGCGAAGATCGTGCGTGCACCGGTCGCAAGCGGCTGGGTGCGCGGCTTTGATCTCACCGAGGCGCAGGCCGTCCCCGGCGTTGTGCGCATTTTCACCTGTTTCGACGTGCCCGACATTCAGTTCCCGACCGCCGGGCACCCCTGGTCGACCGTTCCGTCCCACCAGGACATCTGCGACCGCAAGCTGCTCAATGCGCATATCCGCGTGTGGGGCGATGAGATTGCGGTTGTGGTTGCCCGTGACCGTATCAGCGCCGAGCGCGCCGCGCGGTTGGTCAAGGCAGATATTGAAGCCTTGCCCGCACTGTCCACGCCCGATGAGGCGATGGCGCCCGGTGCGCCCTGTCTGCACGAGGAAAAGCCGGGCAATGTGATCGTGCATTCCCAGTTCCATCTGGGAGACGGCACCTTTGATGAGGCTGCCGCGACACCCGGTGCGGTCGTCGTTTCCGGGCATTACAGCGTGCCCGCTGTGCAGCACTGTCACATGGAACCCGTGCACTCGTTCGCGTACATGGAAGGACAGAAAATCACGGTGGTCAGCTCCACCCAGATTCCCCACATCGTGCGCCGCGTGTGCGGTCAGGCGCTGGGCATTCCCTGGTCGCGTGTCCGCGTCATCAAGCCCTACATGGGCGGCGGCTTCGGCAACAAGCAGGACGTTTTGGTCGAACCCCTGGCCGCATGGCTGACCACCCAACTCGGCGGTCACGCAGTCAATATCGAACTCAGCCGCGAGGAGATCTTAGGCTGCACCCGCACCCGTCACGCCTTTGACTGGGACGTGCAGGCGGTCGCAAGCCCGGACGGCACGCTGCTCGCGCGTACCTACTGTGCAAAGTCCAATCAGGGCGGCTACGCTTCGCACGGTCACGCGATCGCTGCCAATGCAGCGAACGTTTTCAAACAGTGCTACCGCGACCGCGTCTCGCTCGACTCCGAGAGCTACACGGTCTACACCAACCGTCCGACCGCCGGTGCCATGCGCGGCTATGGCATTCCGCAGGGCTGCTTTATCACCGAGGCGCTGACCGATGATCTGGCTTACGCGCTCGGCATGGACCCGCTGGAATTCCGCCTCAAAAACTGCGTGCAGGCCGGATACGTCGACCCGCACAACGGCATCACCATGCACGCTTACGGTCTGGATCAGGTGCTGGAAAAAGGCCGTGCGGCGATTGATTGGGACGCAAAGCGCCGCCTGTACCAGAACCAGACCGGCGACCGCCGCCGCGGCGTGGGCATGGCGCTCTTCACCTACAAATCCAACGTCTATCCCATCTCGCTCGAGACCGCATCCTGCCGCATGATGCTGCATGAAGATGGCCGCGTGACCGTGCAGATGGGCGCAACCGAGATCGGACAGGGCGCGGACACCGTGTTCACCCAGATGGCAGCCGAGTCCATTGGCCTGCCGGTCGATGCCATCGATATCCAGTCGGTGCAGGACACCGACGTTTCCCCCTTTGACACCGGCGCTTACGCCTCCCGTCAGACTTACGTCAGCGGTATGGCGTGCAAGATGACCGGCGAGAGTCTGCGCGGTAAAATTTTGGACTATGCCGCAGGTATGCTCGAGCGTTCGGCTGAGGGTTTGACCATTGCAAACGGTCAGATTGTGGACGAAACCGGCCAAACCGTGCTGACCGTTGCCGATGTGGGTATGGAAAGCTGTTACAGCCTGACAAACAGCCGCCACCTGACCGCTGAAGAGACCTATCACTGCGAGCAGAACACCTTCGCCACCGGCGCATGCTTCGCCGAAATCGAGGTCGACCTTGCACTCAGTCAGATTCACGTCCTGCGCCTTGTCAATGTGCATGACAGCGGACGGCTCATCAATCCCAAGCTCGCCGAGTCACAAGTGCACGGCGGTATGAGCATGGGTCTGGGCTATGCGCTGAGCGAAGAGATGCTCTTTGACGATGCCTGCAAGCCGCTCAACGCAAACTTGCTCGACTACAAAATCCCGACCGCGATGGATACCCCCAAACTAGAGGCACTCTTTGTCGAGGTGGACGACCCGACCGGCCCATACGGCAACAAGGCACTCGGCGAGCCGCCTGCCATCCCGGTCGCACCGGCCATCCGTAATGCACTGCTTCACGCGACCGGTGTGTCGGTGCATTCGCTGCCGCTCACCCCGCAAAAACTCATCGAGCACTTCCGTGCCGCCGGACTGTTAGGAGGCGAAGACCATGTTTGACATCAAACGGCTGTACCCTGCCAAAGATTTAAACGATGCGCTGCGCGCACTGGCAGACGACCCGGAAAGTATGGTCATCGCAGGCGGCACCGACGTCCTCATCCGCGTGCGCGAGGGCAAGGCTGCCGGGGCTTCGCTCGTGTCCATTCACGAACTGCCCGAGCTGACCGGCGTGCGCATGGAAGCTGACGGTTCCATCGTTATCGGCGCATGCACGAGCTTTGCCCGCATCACGGCTGACCCCATCATTCAGGCGTTTGTGCCCTATCTGGGTGAGGCGGTCGACCAGGTCGGCGGTCCGCAGACCCGCGAGGCGGGCACCATCGGCGGCAACCTGTGCAACGGCGCGACGAGTGCCGACTCTGCCCCCATGCTGCTCGCACTGAATGCGGAATTAACGCTGCAAAGCGCTGCCGGCAAGCGCGTCGTTCCGGTGACCGACTTCCACACCGGCCCGGGTCGTACCGTGCGCAATCGAGATGAAATTTTGACCGAAATCCGCATTTTCCCGGCTGATTTTCAGGGATTCGGCGGTCAGTACATCAAATACGGCAAGCGTGCCGCGATGGAGATTGCAGCGCTCGGCTGTGCAGCGCTCGTAAAGCCTGCCACCGACCGACGCACGGTCGCCGATCTTCGACTGGCCTACGGCGTGGCAGCGCCCACGCCCATCCGCTGCACCGAAGCTGAGACACTCGCACACGGCGAAGTGCTCACCGATGCACTGCTCGATGAGATCGCCCGCACCGCTGCCGCACACGCTTCGCCGCGCTCGAGCTGGCGCGCCAGCCGCGAATTCCGCTTGCAGCTCATCACCGAACTCGCCAGACGCGCCATCCGCAGCGCCTGGACACGTGCAGGAGGTGTGTTCTAATCATGCGCAATCTCATTTCTTTGACCGTCAACGGCGTGCCGACCACGGTTGCCGTAGAGGACGGTGAAGCCCTGCTCGATACCCTGCGCGACCGTCTGGGTCTGACCAGCGTCAAGCGCGGGTGCGAAGTTGGCGAATGCGGCGCGTGCACCGTGCTCATCGACGGAAAAGCCGTCGATTCCTGCCTGTATCTCACGGTTTGGGCTGAGGGTAAGTCGATCTTGACCGTGGAGGGTCTGCGCAAGGCCGACGGTACATTGTCCCCCATTCAGCAAGCATTCATCGATGAATGCGCCGTGCAGTGCGGATTCTGTACCCCGGGTCTGATTCTGTCCGCACTTGAAATTGTAATGAGTGGGAAGGAATATACCCGAGAGGAATTGCGTAAACGCATTTCCGGGCATTTGTGTCGGTGTACAGGATATGAAAATATTCTGAATGCGGTGGAAAAAGCGATTCAGCTGAGCCGATCTGCACCGCAGCCCAAATAAAGCTTTCGCTCAAGCCTTTCTCGAAAGGCTTGCGGGTTCTCAGGGCAGCGCCCTGAGTCGGACTCCGCAGAGTCCGAAACTCCCCTTTTGATTCCGGTCAAAAGACCGGAATCAACCAAAACCAAAAATAAAAGCGCGACCCGCAGGTCGCGCAATCTCTTGGAAAGGCCGTCCAAAAGGGACGGTCTTTCCTTTTTGTTTGCTTTGATTGAAACCCGGGTCGGACACCGGGTTTCAAGAGAGATTTCGCCATCTGCGGATGGCGACCAGGTTCCACCTGGACGGGCCAGCCTACGCGGCTGGATCGCGCCGGGCCTCAGGCCCGGACCCAATTTCGCCCACGGGGCGGGATTCCGTTTCCTTTACTTGCCTTCGATCGCGTCGATTGCGTCGATAACTGCCGAGCGGAAGCCATGGTGCTCCAGTGCGCTCACGCCCTTGATCGTCGTACCACCCGGCGAGCAGACTGCGTCCTTCATTGCGCCCGGATGGGTACCGGTCTCGACGTGCATCTTACCCGTTCCGCACAGTGCCTGACCTGCCAGACGATATGCCAGTGCGCGCGGCAGGCCGTGCTTGACGCCTGCATCGCCCAGCGCTTCCAAGAACATACTAATGAACGCAGGCGAGCAGCCAGCGACCGTACCCGCAACACTCAGAAGATGACTCTCGACCGGCTGAATGAGTGCCGACTTAGAGAAAAGCTGCTCAAAGGCTGCAAACTCGTCCGCAGTCAGGCTATGGGTCTGCTCGCAGACAATGATACCCTCACCGACCGAGATTGGGGTATTCGGGATGGTGCACAGCACGTGCAGGTCGTCGCCCATGAGCTCGTTGAACTTATCATACGTATAGCCCGCTGCGACCGAAATAATGATCTTATCGGTCAGCAGATCGTGCAGAGCAGGAACGACCTTGGGAATCATATAGGGCTTGATGGCGATAACCACCAGATCGACCTGCTCAATCATTTCCTCTGCCGAATGGCAGGGCACCATGCCGCTCGGCTGGGTGTTGCGGCACAGCTTTTCCCAATCCTTCGCACAGGCGTAAATATTCTGCGGTGCGATAGACTCAGTCAGCAGCAGTCCCTTTGCCATCGCCTGTGCCATATTGCCAAAGCCTAAAAATCCGATCTTCATACGGTTTTACCTTCCTTTCCGGTTACATCATAGTATACTTCGTCTAAAATCAGGCCGTGCGGCGGCATGGTGATGCCAGCATTTGCACGGTCTAAGCTGTCCAGAATCGCGGTCATTTCCTGTGCGTTTCGCTTACCCTGTCCGACCTCGACCAGCGTACCTGCCAAAATACGCACCATATTCTGTAAAAATCCAGTGCCCTCAAAGGTCAGACGCACCTCGTCGCCCAGTCGTTCCACCCGTGCCGTGTGCAGGGTGCGCACGGTGGACTTCTTCATCTTTTTATTGCCGCAGAACGCCTTAAAATCGTGCGTTCCGATGAGCAGATCGGCGGCACGCTGCATCTCTACGGTGTCCAGCTTCTGCTCCATCCGGCACAGGTATTTGCGCTCGAACACGTTGGGCGTGTCGCTGTTCCAGATGCGGTATACATACCGCTTGCCGGTCGCGTTTAGTCGTGCGTGAAATCGGTCGTCCACTGTCTCACATGCCGTGACCGCGATGTCCTCGGGCAGATAGCGGTTCAAATACGCACGGATGTCGTCCGGCGTGCGGTCGGTGTTGATCTTGAAGTGCGCGACCTGCGCCCGGGCGTGAACACCCGCATCGGTGCGTCCCGCGCCGTGAATCTCGACCTTATGTCCGGTCATCTCACTCAGCACGGCCTCGATCTTGCCCTGGATGCTCTGTCCGTTGCCGATGCGCTGCCAGCCCTGATACCGACTGCCGTCATAGCTGACGGTAATGCGGAAATTTCGCATATTGGGGGTTTCTCTCCTTTCCCCTCGTTTGGTCTATTGTCTTATTATAGCATACCGGCTGCCAAAAACGCAGTCCCTGTTCGGATATTTTCCGTTTTCTCATCTTACATAACTTTTTAGTCTCCATTTCTTCACTTTCTTTGCATTCTTACAAATTTTCTGTCGTTATGTGACTTAGTCTCTTCCCTTTGCAGGTCAGATATGATATAGTCGAAGTAATACTTTCCACGCAAAAGGAGGACTTTTCATGAAGAAATCCCTCATCCTGCTGCTGGCGCTGCTGATGCTTTCGGGCTGCGGCAACTCGGCAGGCACAACACCGAACACAGACTCGTCTGCGCCGAGTTCCAGTCAGACCGATGACACCCAATCGAACGACAGCGCAGCATCGGAATCCTCAGACGACAGCACGGCATCGGAATCTTCGGATGACAGCGCCGAGACCTTCCAGCTGACCTTTACCGCCAAAGATCTGGACGGCAACGAGGTCGATCAATCGGTATTTGCAAATGCGAAGCTGACCATGATGAATATTTGGGCGACCTTCTGCGGCCCGTGCATCAATGAGATGCCCGAACTGGGCGAACTGGCTGCCGAAGGCGGTACGGACTACCAGATTATCGGCGTGTGCGCCGACCTCAACGGCACTGAGGACATGCTGGAAGATGCCAAGGAGATCGTCTCCCAGACCAAGGCCAACTATCTGCACCTCCAGCCTTCCGAAGACCTTTACCCGGTTCTGACCGCTTCGTCCTCGGTTCCCGTGACCTTCTTCTTTGACAGCGAGGGTAAGCTGGTCGGCAAGGGCATTCTCGGTGCACAGGACAAGGATACCTGGTCGCAGGTCATCTCCGAGCGTCTGGAAATGGTCAAGGCCGACGAGACCACTTCTGCGGAGGACAGCACCAATGACGCGGCGTAAGGCATGGATTGCACCCGCGCTGCTGCTCGTGGGCATCGGCATGATGATTTACGGCGCAATGGACGGCGAGGCGGAAATCGTGCTGCGCAAGGCGGCGACCATCTGTCTGGAATGTATCGGGGTGGGCTGACATGAAACATCTTCGTTTGATCGTTCAGGCCTGCTTTGCCGCACTGACCAACGGCTATGTGCGCGGTTTTGTGGAGGGCAAGATTTACTCGGGACCGCTCAAGCAGCTGTGCGTTCCCGGACTGAACTGCTATTCCTGTCCGGGTGCGCTCGGCGCCTGTCCCATCGGTGCCTTGCAGGCCGTTTTGGGCAGCCGTGGACGACAGTTTTCCTTCTACGCAATCGGTTTTCTGGTTGCGGTCGGTGCGCTGTGCGGCCGCTTTGTGTGCGGCTGGCTGTGTCCGTTCGGCTTATTTCAGGAGCTTGTACACAAAATCCCCTTCCCGAAAAAGCTCAAAAAACTGCCCGGGGACAAGTTCCTGCGCGCGCTCAAGTATATCGTGCTGGTACTGTTCGTCGTGATTCTGCCGCTGACCGTTGTGAACATCGTCGGCATTGGCGACCCGTGGTTCTGCAAGTATATCTGTCCGTCCGGTATGCTGTTCGGCGGCATCCCGCTGACCATTCTGGACGAGGGCATCCGCTCGGCTGCCGGCATGCTGTTTGCATGGAAATTCTTCATTCTGGCCGTCGTGATTCTTTTGAGCATTGTGGTTTATCGGCCATTCTGCCGCTATCTGTGCCCGCTCGGTGCGATTTACGGTCTGTTTAACCCGATAGCGCTGCTGCGGTACGAAGTCGATTCGGACAAGTGTATCGACTGCGGCAAGTGCAAAAAGAGCTGTCCGATGGACATTGACCTGCACAAGGAACCCGGCAGCAAGCTGTGCGTGCGCTGCGGCAAGTGCAAGAAAAACTGCCCAACCGGTGCAATCTATAATCCCGTTCTGGCCGCGATGCACAAGCACGCGGGACATAGCAAAAATCAATCTGTTTAATTGCAAAACAAGACCGCTCCAAGTCAGAAGCGGTCTTTTTGTCATTTCAGCGGAATTTCCACGTTATTTACCTTCACTTTGGCAACCTTTGCCGGGTCGATCAGGATTTTATCCCAATCCGCGGTCTGATAATCGTGGTAGATCACCGTCGTACCCGCGTCCTCGTCGCACTGGCTTCCGGCTCCGCCCCACTGCGGGTTTTCATAGAGCACATTGCCGTTCGCGTCATATACCGTCAGGGCACACGCGAGGCAATTTCCATCCTTTGCGCGGTGCTCCTGATGATGACGGAACACGCTGCCGCCCGAAATGTTCACCTTCACGCCGAACGGCGAGACCGTAATCTCATCCAGCGTCGCCGTATCGCCCAGATATTCGACCGGTTTGTCCACCGCATACGTGGTGTCCGCGGTCGGATAGTCCAGCTTGACATCTTCAAACTTCCAGACGTGGTCGGTCATCAGGATTTCGTCATAGCGATCGGTTTCCGCATTCCACACTAACTGGTTAATGGAATCGATCATAAGATTAACCGTTTGCCCGCACAGACCGATCTCTTTCATTTCCGATGCAATATCCATCTCCCATGCATAATGCAGGGTATTGCCATCAGGCACATCATGTGAAATCTGGTTGATTCCCCATCCACAGCAAGTTTTCGTCCCATCGCTCAAGGTCATATCACAATCTCCAAACTGATATAATCCATTTGGATCTACACCTTCAGGTACAGTCAACTCTACGCCAATATACAAGCTGCTCTCGCTTCCTACGCAGTCGGTCAGGGTGACCGTCCAGCCGTCCGCGGTCTGTGTGCGTCCAAGGTCGGTCTTGTATGCCTCGTAGACCGGCTGCGACTCATTGGTCCACAGATGCTGCAAGGTATCGTGCAGGACGGCTGCGCCCGCTGTCGCAGCCAGCACGACACAAACTGCCACGGCAAGCACGACGGCACGCCGCTTTCTGCCGCACTTTTTCGCGGTTTGCGGTACGCTCTGCTCGTTCAGGCGGTCGATCAGCTGCTGCTTGCTCGGCGCACTCAGCCGTACCTTGTCCAGTTCATCCCGATATTGTCTGTTCATTCGGCTCACCTCCTAATTGTTTGCGCAGCTTGCGTTTTGCTCGAGTCAGATGGGTGGAAACCAGATTGGGCGGCAATCCCAACAGTTTCGCGATCTCCCCGACCGCATAGCCCTCATAATAGTGCAGATAAATCACCTTGCGATATTTGAGCGGCAGACTCTGCACGGCGCGCAGCACGGTATCGTCTCCTGGTTCGGGCAGCTCGACCGTGAGCGCTGCGCCTTCATCCAGTCCGACCGTGCGACGGAACCACGCGCTGCGCTTGATGTCCTTGCACACATTGATGGTCACGCGCAGCACCCAGGCACGCTCGGCTTCCGGGCTGTCGTCCGGACAGTCATGCGTCATCAGCCGCAGCAGCACGGTCTGGCATACGTCCTGCGCATCGTGCACGTTGCCAAACCAGGTATAGCCGATGCGCGTGATCCGATCGGCATAGGTATGCACCAGAAATTCAATCCTGTCAGCAGACTGCATCTGCTCACCCCCTTTCACCTATCAAACGAAATCGCCCTGCGCATTCCGTCAAGTGCGCACAAAAAAGGACGCAGCCTTTTGCGCTGCGTCCCAATCTTATATTTACTGTACAGCTTCGAGCAGAGCGTTCTTGACGCGCCAGAGCTTGGTCGAGTAATCGACGTAATAGGTCTGGGGATTCTCGAAGCGGCGAATCTGCTCCCAAAGGGTCTCGATCTGGTCGTGGCAATACTGGCGAACCTCTTCGACCGGCGGGCACTCATAAACACACTCGCCCTTGTCAAAGAGCTGCACCTGCAAGGGCTTGACCACGTAATCGGTGACAATCTTCTTCTTCCAGGTGTGGATGGGATGGAACAGCATGTAGGGCTGCTCCTCGTTGATGACCTCATCGCGCAGCGTGAGCACATCGCCCAGCGCCTTGCCGGTCAGCTTATCAAAGAAGCGGTAAGCCTGCTTAAAGTGCGGGGTGGTGATCTTCTCGACGTTCTCGGACACCTTGATCTTGGGGATGATCTCGCCCTTTTCGTCCTCAACGGCAACCAGCTTGTAGACACCGCCGAAGACCGGCTCGGACTTGGAGGTAATCAGGCGCTCACCGATGCCGAAGGAGTCGATCTGTGCGCCCTGACTGAGCAGGTCGCGTACCAGATACTCGTCGAGCGAGTTGGATGCCATGATCTGCATATCCGAGTATCCCGCCTCGTCCAGCATCTCACGTGCCTTGATGGACAGGTAAGCGATATCGCCCGAGTCCAGACGGATGCCCTTGGGACGGATGCCCATCGGTGCCAGCACCTCGTTTGCCACGCGGATGGCGTTGGGCACGCCCGACTTGAGTACATTATAGGTATCAACCAAAAAGACGCAGTTGTCCGGGTAGATCTCGGCGTAAGCCTTGAACGCCTCATACTCGGAATCAAACATCTGTACCCACGAGTGTGCCATGGTGCCGCCTGCCGGGATGCGGAAATCACGGTCAGCGATGACGCAGGCCGTGCCCTGGCAGCCGCCGATGTAGGCTGCGCGTGCGCCGTAGACCGCGCCGTCGTAGCCCTGAGCACGGCGCGAACCGAACTCGAGCACGGTACGGCCCTGCGCTGCACGGGTGATGCGGCTGGCCTTGGTGGCGATGAGCGTCTGGTGGTTGATGGTCAGCAGAATCATGGTTTCGACAAACTGTGCCTGTACCATGGGGCCTGCAACGGTTACAATGGGCTCACCCGGGAAGATCGGGGTGCCTTCGGGAATGGCCCATACGTCGCACTCGAACTTGAAGTCCTTGAGATAGTCGAGGAACGCCTCAGAGAAGCATCCGCGGCCGCGGAGGTACTCAATATCCTCCTCGGTAAAGTGCAGATTCTTGAAATAATCTACCAGCTGCTCGACACCGGCCATGACGGCATAGCCGCCGCCATCCGGTACCCGACGGAAGAACATATCAAAGTATGCGCGCCGGTTTCCCATGCCCTTTTCGAAGTATCCGTTGGCCATGGTGAACTCATAAAAATCGGTCAGCATGGTCAGGTTCTTATTACTCATCATAGCGTTTTACCTCTTGTTTATAAAGAGGCGTCCTCACCCGGGACGCCTGACAGAATCGAATATACTGCTATTTTAGCCCTATCCGGTCAAAATAGCAAGAGATTTGTTGTCTTTTCAGCGGAATTTCGTGTCTCATTTTTTCTGCCATTCATGCACAGTTTGTATATTTATACGCTATATAAAATATTTATAAAATTTTTCTTGCATTCTCAATTTTACGGGTGTATAATAAGCCCATCGAAAAAAACACGTGATTCCGGAGGGGATTTCAAATGGAAAAGAAATATAACAAAGTTGTTTTAGCATATTCCGGCGGCCTTGACACCTCGGTTCTGATTCCGTGGCTCAAGGAGCACTATGGCTGTGAGGTTATCGCAGTTTCCGGCAACGTCGGTCAGGGCACCGAGCTGGACGGTCTGGAAGAAAAGGCACTCAAGACCGGCGCTTCCAAGCTGTACATCGAAGACCTGAACAAGGAATTTGTTGACGACTTCATCATCCCGACCATGCAGGCGGGCGCAACCTACGAGCAGTACCTGCTCGGCACCTCCTTTGCAAGACCGATCATTGCAAAGCGCATCGTTGAGATCGCGCTGAAGGAAGGCGCAGACGCGATCTGCCATGGCTGCACCGGTAAGGGCAACGATCAGGTACGTTTCGAGCTGGCGATCAAGGCATTCGCTCCGCACATGGACGTGATCGCGCCTTGGAGATTCTGGGAACTCAACAGCCGTGAGAAGGAGATCGAGTACGCAGAAAAGCACAACATCCCGCTCAAGATCAACAAGGAGACCAACTACTCCAAGGATAAGAACCTGTGGCATCTGTCCCACGAGGGCCTCGACCTCGAAGACCCGGCAAACGAAGCTCCCATCAACAAGCCCGGTTTCCTCGAGCTCGGCGTTTCTCCCGAGCAGGCTCCCGACGTTCCGACCTACGTCACCATCCACTTTGAAAAGGGCGTTCCGACCGCTGTCAACGGCGAGGAAATGGATTCGGTTACCCTCATCCAGACCCTCAACAAGCTCGGCGGCGAGAACGGCTGCGGCATCCTGGACATCGTCGAGAACAGACTGGTCGGCATGAAGTCCAGAGGCGTTTATGAAACCCCGGGCGGTGCGGTTCTGTACGCAGCGCACCAGAAGCTCGAGGAGATCACCCTCGACAAGGAGACCCAGCACTACAAGCAGCAGCTGGCTCTCAAGTTTGCCGATCTGGTTTACAATGGCCAGTGGTACACGCCCCTGCGTAAGGCAATGAGCGCGTTCGTCACCTCCACCCAGGAGACCGTTACCGGCGACGTTAAGCTCAAGCTGTACAAGGGCAACATCATCCCCGCATCGGTCACCTCTCCGTATTCGCTGTACTCCGAGGATATCGCAACCTTCGGCGAGGATCATTCCTACAATCAGGCCGATTCCGCAGGCTTCATCAACCTCTTCGGTCTGCCGCTCAAGGTTCGTGCCATGAACGACCTGGCTCTCCAGGAAAAGACCGGCGCTGGCTTCCCCTCTGTGGAATAAATTTGACAAAGAAACGGATGGGGCGAGGCAACTCGCCCCGTTCTTCCGTCCTACCACTTTATCACTCTATCACGAAACGAGGACTTTACAGATATGGCTAAAATGTGGGCCGGCCGGTTCCAGAAGGAAACCGACGCCGTCGTCAACGACTTTAACTCCTCCGTTATGTTCGACTGCCGGATGTATGCCGAGGATATTCAGGGCTCGATCGCACACGCGACCATGCTCGGCCGTCAGGGCATTATCCCTCAGGACGATGTACACAAGATTATCGAGGGCCTTCAGGGCATCCTTGCCGATATTGAAGCGGGCAAAATCCACTTTTCGCCCGAACTCTACGAAGATATCCACATGGCAAACGAGCAGCTCCTGACCGAGCGCATCGGCGACGCGGGCAAGCGTCTGCACACCGCACGCTCGAGAAACGATCAGGTCGCGCTCGACATGCGTCTGTATGTCCGCCGTGAAATTAAGGAAATCCGCGCACTGGTGCTGGGCTTCATGCACGCGCTGTGTGAGGTCGCTTCCAAGCACACCGAGACCGTTATGCCCGGCTACACCCATCTCCAGCGTGCGCAGCCCATCACCTTCGCCCATCACCTCATGGCTTACGCCAATATGTTAAAGCGTGACGTGCGCCGTCTGGACGACTGCCTTTCGGGCATGGACGCGCTCCCGCTCGGCTCGGGTGCACTGGCTGGCACCACCTACCCCATTGACCGCGCCTTTGTCGCCGAGCAGCTGGGCTTCTCAGCCGTCATGGACAACTCGCTCGACGGCGTATCCGACCGCGACTACTGCATCGAGCTGTGCGCCGACCTGTCCATCCTGATGATGCACCTGTCCCGTCTGTCCGAGGAAGTCATCGCGTGGTGCTCGTGGGAATTTAAGTTCATCGAGCTGGATGACGCATACTCCACCGGCTCGTCCATCATGCCCCAGAAGAAAAACCCGGACATCTGTGAGCTCATCCGCGGCAAGACCGGCCGCGTATACGGTGCGCTGACCACCCTGCTGACCTTCATGAAGGCCATCCCGCTCGCATACAACAAGGATATGCAGGAAGACAAGGAAGCCACCTTTGATGCCATCGACACGGTCAAGAACTGCCTGCGCGTCATCGCGCCCATGTTCCGCACCATGACCGTGCTGACCGAAAACATGAAGAACGCAGCAAAGCGCGGCTTTATCAACGCGACCGACTGCGCCGACTACCTGACCAAGAAGGGCATGCCCTTCCGCGATGCCTACAAGGCAACCGGTACGCTGGTGCACTACTGCATCGAGCATAACAAAACCCTCGACACCCTGTCTCTGGACGAGTACAAGGCCGTCACCCCCATGTTCGAGGACGACGTATACCACGCAATCGACCTGTCGACCTGCGTGCGCGAGCGCCGCTCGCTCGGCGGCCCGGCTCCCGATGAGGTCGCACGTCAGCTCAAGGTCATCGAGGACTTTCTCGCGGCTCAGGGAGGCGAAAACTGATGCGCCCCAAAATTTACATCGACGGCAAGGAAGGCACGACCGGCCTGCAGATCTATGAGCGTCTGGGCGCACGCGATGACCTCGAGCTGCTGCTGATCGACGAAGAGAAACGCAAAGATACCGAAGAACGCCGCAAGTTCTTGAATGCAGCCGATATCGTGTTCCTGTGCCTGCCCGATGCGGCGGCACGGGAGGCCGTCTCCCTGATCGAAAACGATCACACCCGCGTCATTGACGCGTCCACCGCGCACCGCACGGCAGACGGCTGGGCGTACGGTTTCCCCGAGCTGTCGGACGATCACCGCGCAGCCATCCAGACTTCGCCCCGTGTGGCAAACCCCGGCTGTCACGCTACCGGCTTTATCGCCTCGGTCTATCCGCTGGTTGCCCACGGCGTGCTGTCCGCGACCGACGCGCTCACCTGCTTCTCGCTCACCGGCTACTCGGGCGGCGGCAAGAAGATGATCGCATCCTACGAGGCCGAGGACAAGACAAACGACCTGTACGCACCCCGCGTGTACGGTCTCAACCTCCAGCACAAGCACCTGCCCGAAATGCAGAAGGTGTGCGGTCTGGCAACGCCTCCGGTCTTCTGTCCGGTCGTTGACGACTACTACAAGGGCATGGCGACCACGGTCATGCTGCCCGACCACAACGTGCACATCGTATGGCAGGCGCTCAGCGCACACTATGCCGGTCAGAAGATGGTCAAGGTCGCGCCGCTCGGCGAGGGCGCACCCATGATCTCGGCCAACACCTTCTCTGGCCGCGACAGTCTGACCCTGTACGTGCACGGTCACCGCTCGCAGACCATCGTTACCGCACTGTTCGACAACCTCGGCAAGGGTGCGTCGGGTGCCGCCGTTCAAAATATGAATCTCATGCTCGGTCTGGACGAGACCACCGGGCTTACCCTGTAAGGAGGCTTTTCCCTCATGTATGAAATCATCTCGGGCGGCGTAACCGCTGCACAGGGATTTTCTGCGGGCGCGACCCGCTGCGGCATCAAGGCTTCGTCCCAGAAGGACGACACCGCAATTATCTTCTCGGAAATCCCCTGCACCGCTGCCGCTGTCTATACCAAAAACCGTGTCAAGGCTTCGCCCATTCAGGTCACCCGTGACCATCTGGCAAACCAGGTCGCACAGGCGGTCATCGTAAACTCGGGCAACGCCAACGCCTGCGCACCCGACGGCATGGAAAATGCCCAGCGCGAAGCCGCTGCCTGCGCGAAGCTGCTGAACATCCCGGAAAATGACGTCATCGTCTGCTCGACCGGCGTCATCGGTCAGCGTATCAACATCGAGTGCATCGAGGAAAACCTGCACACCATCACGCTGACCCCGGACGGCTCGGACGCGGCGGCAAACGCCATTATGACCACCGACACCGTCCCCAAGACCATCGCGGTATCGTTCACCGCCGGCGGCAAAACCTGCCATCTGGGCGGTATCTGCAAGGGCTCGGGTATGATTCACCCCAACATGGGCACCATGCTGTGCTTCATCACCACCGACTGCGCAGTCGACGGTGATCTGCTGCAAGCCATGCTGCTCCGCGCCGTTCAGAAGTCCTTTAACCGTGTCTCGGTCGACGGCGACACCTCCACAAACGACACCTGCTGCATTCTGGCCAACGGTATGGCCGGAAACGACAAGATCGCAGACGCTTCCAGCGCAGACGGTCAGGCATTCTACGAGGCACTCGAGGCAGTCTGCATCACGCTCGCACGCAAGATCGCGTCGGACGGCGAGGGCGCTTCCCGCCTGATTACCTGCACGGTCTCCGGTGCGCCCGACGAGGACACCGCAGAAGGCCTTGCCAAGGCTGTGTGCAAGTCCTCGCTCGTCAAGGCTGCTATGTTCGGCGCCGACGCAAACTGGGGCCGCATCCTGTGCGCGATGGGCTATTCGGGTGAGGAATTCGACCCCGAAACCGTTGACGTGTCCTTCTCTTCCAAGGCCGGTGCGGTCGCTGTGTGCAAGGCTGGCCGTGCGCTCGACTTTGACGAAGAGATTGCAAAGAAGGTTCTGCTCGAGGACGAGGTCTTAATCGACGTTACCCTGCACGCTGGTGACGCTTCGGTCACCGCTTGGGGCTGCGATCTGACCTACGATTACGTCAAAATCAACGGCGATTACCGCACCTAAGGAGAATATAGCGATGAATCATCTTGATCCGGCTACCAGCGCAAACGTGCTGGTCGAAGCCCTTCCCTACATTCAGGAATATTACGGTCAGACGGTTGTCGTCAAGTACGGCGGCAACGCCATGATTAACGAAGAACTCAAGGACGCAGTCATTCACGACATCGTTCTGCTCTCACTCGTCGGCGTGCGCGTGGTTGTCGTTCACGGCGGCGGCCCCGAGATCTCGGAAATGCTCAAAAAGATCGGCAAGGAATCCCGCTTTGTCAACGGTCTGCGCTACACCGACCGCGAAACCATGGACATCGTTCAGATGATCCTGTGCGGCAAGGTCAACAAAGACCTTGTCACCCTGCTCGAGCATGCTGGCGGTCAGGGCATCGGTCTGGGCGGTATGGACGGCGGCATGTTCCGCGCCAAGCGCATGACCGATGAGGAAGGCACCGATTACGGCTATGTCGGCGACATCGTTGAGGTCAATCCCCAGCCGGTCATCGACGTGCTGGCACGCGGCTACATCCCGGTCGTGTCCACCGTTGCACAGGGCATCGACGACGACACCAACTACAACATCAACGCCGATACCGCGGCGGCAAAGCTCGCCATTGCTCTGGGCGCAAAGAAGCTCATTCTGCTGACCGACGTGCGCGGCCTGCTGCGTGACCCCAAGGACGAAAGCACCCTGCTGACCCGTCTGAAGGTCTCCGAAGTCCCGGCGCTCATCCGTGACGGCGTGATCTCGGGCGGCATGATTCCCAAGGTCGATTGCTGCGTCGAGGCCATCCGCAAGGGCGTAGAACGCGCAAACATTCAGGACGGCCGCGTCAAACACTCCATCCTGATCGAATTGCTCAGCGACGACGGCGTCGGCACCATGTTTATCTAAAGGAATTCCCGCCCGAAGGCGCTATGAAAGTTTCGCCAGCCTTTTCAAAGGCTGCGGGTTCTCAGGGCAGCGCCCTGAGTCGCACTCCTCAGAGTGCGAAATCCCCTTTTTGAAACCCGGTGTCCGCCCCGGGTTTCAACCAAACCGTCGTTCTCTTCCCAATCATCCCCAGAACGACCTCACCCATCTCTCACAATAGAAGGGATCATCTATGACTTATCAGGAACTCAAATCAGAAGAACAGCAATACGTCATGCAGACCTATGGCCGCTTCCCCATCGCACTTGACCACGGTCAGGGCGCACAGCTCTGGGACGTGGAGGGTAAGCGCTATATCGACCTGGCATCCGGCATCGGCGTAAACTGCTTAGGCTATAACCACCCCGTCCTCACCCACGCCATCGAGGAACAGATTCACAAGCTCATGCACGTGTCCAACCTGTTCACCACCGCACCCATGGTACAGACCGCAAAAACGCTGGTAGAGGCGACCGGCATGGGCAAAGTCTTCTTCGCAAACTCGGGCGCAGAAGCCAACGAGGGCGCCATCAAGCTCGCACGTAAATACAGCTACGACAAGTATGGCAAGGGCCGCAGCAAGATCATCACCCTTTGGAACTCCTTCCATGGCCGCACGGTGACCACACTGAAGGCGACCGGTCAGACCCGCTTTCACGACTACTTCTTCCCCTTCACCGAGGGCTTTGACTACGCGACCGCAGGCGATCTGGACGACCTCAAATCCAAGATCGACGACTCGACCTGCGCTGTCATGTTCGAGCTCATTCAGGGCGAGGGCGGTGTGCTCCCGCAGGACCCGGCCTTTGTACAGGCTGTCCGTGAGCTGTGCACCGAGAAGGATTTGCTGCTCATCGTGGACGAAGTGCAGACCGGCATCGGCCGTACCGGCTCGCTGTTCTGCTTCCAGCAGTACGGCATCCTGCCCGATGTCGTGACCATGGCCAAGGGTCTGGGCGGCGGCGTGCCGATCGGCGCGGTCATTGCAGCGAAAAACTGCTGCGATGTCCTGACCCCGGGTACCCATGCGACCACGTTCGGCGGTACTCCGACCGTCTGCGCCGCTGCAAACGCTGTACTCTCCATCGTAAACGACGAGAAATTCCTCGCGGAAGTCCGCGAAAAGGGCGAATACCTCAAAAACGCTATCCTGTCGCTTGGCTCTCCCGCCATCCACGGCGTGCGCGGCAGGGGTCTGATGCTCGGCATCATCGTCGACGAGGGTCAGCACAGCGTCTTCGCAAACAAGCTCATCGAGCACGGCGTACTCGTCATCACGGCAGGCAAAAACGCTGTCCGCCTGCTGCCGCCGCTCACCATCACCTATGAGGAGCTCGACGAGGCCATCGCCATCATGAAAACCGTATTTTGTGACTGATAGAAAGGATATTGCACCATGAAACACCTGCTCAAGCTGCTCGATCTGTCCTCTGAGGAGATCGTTTCCATCCTCGACCTGGCAGACCAGCTCAAATACGAGAAGAAGAACAACATCCCGCACCGCCTGCTCGAGGGCAAGTCTCTGGGTATGATCTTCCAGAAATCCTCCACCCGTACCCGCGTTTCCTTCGAAACCGGTATGTACCAGCTCGGCGGTCAGGCGCTGTTCCTGTCCTCCCGTGACCTGCAGATCGGCCGCGGCGAGCCCGTTCAGGACACTGCTCGTGTTCTGTCCCGCTACCTCGACGGCATCATGATTCGTACCTTCGCCCAGAAGGAAGTCGAGGATCTCGCAGAATACGGCTCCATCCCGATCATCAACGGTCTGACCGACTTCTGCCATCCCTGCCAGGTTCTGGCTGACCTCATGACCATCCGCGAGAAGTACGCTTCGCTCGACGGCATCCAGCTGACCTACATCGGCGACGGCAACAACATGGCAAACTCCCTCATCGTCGGCGGCCTCAAGACCGGCATGAAGGTTCACATCGCTTGCCCCGAGGGCTATCAGCCCGACCCGACCGTGCTCGAGTTCGCCAAGGGCAACCCCAACTTCATGCTCACCACCGACCCGATGGAGGCTGCTGCAAACGCCGACGTCGTCTACACTGACACCTGGGCTTCCATGGGCCAGGAGGCCGAGAAGGAAGCACGCGCCAAGGCGTTCCAGGGCTATCAGGTCAACGATACCCTGATGGCTGCCGCACACGAGGGCGCTATGGTTCAGCACTGTCTGCCCGCTTACCGCGGTCAGGAGATCACCGACGAGGTCTTCGAGGCACACGCAGACGAGCTGTTCGAAGAGGCAGAAAACAGACTGCACGCACAGAAGGCTGTTATGGTCAAACTTATGGGCGGCGAGCAGTAAGCCTTCTGTTCTACCCTGGCTTATCTTTTACAAAAAATACAAGGAGCGTCTGCTGCAATCACGCAGCGGACGCTCCCTTTTTTATCCTAAAATCAGTGGTATTCTATTTTCGGAAGATATCCAGCGCATGGCTGGTCAAACCCATGAAATCCGGCCGCTCACAGGTTGCAAAGTGATAGTTCAGGTACAGCGCAAAGGTCTGCGCATCCATGCGGTCAATTGCCTCGCGTAAAAGCAGCGCACAACCATCGGAGGCAACATAGTGCAGGCGCGTTGTGGGGAAAACTTCCATCAGCCGGTCAACATCCTCTTTGCGCACCAGCTCAAACAGATCTTTTGGCTGCGAGGTCGCTGCAAACGTCTGCCCGTCGAGCAGGCCATCGCGGATATAATCGGCTACACTGATGTTTTCCCGGTTGAAGCCCTCGTCGATCAGGCAGCCGTCCGAGATGACATAGGCCGCAAAAATCACGCCGCCCGGGCGCGTGACACGAATGGCCTCGCGCAGCGCCTGCCGCTGGTCGTCCTGGCTGTACAGATGATATAACGGCCCCAAGAGCAAGGTGATGTCATACTGTTCATCGGCAAAGGCCGACAGATCCAGCGCATTTCCCTGCACGATGGTGATCTGCTCGCCCGGCTGCGTATTCTGCCGGAAGCGGTCAATGTTGTGCTGTACAAGCTCGACCGCGTCCACCGCATACCCCTGACGCGCCAGTGCATGCGCATATCGTCCGGTACCGGTGCCGATCTCAAGCACCCGGTCGTCCGGCTTGATATACCGCTCGATGTATCGCATCGTGGTCAAAAACTCTACCTGACCGTGCTGCGGTGTCAGTCGATTGTCCTCATCATATTGATTATAAAAATCAATAATATACCGATTGGTTTCCATGTCACACCTCGCTTTTCGATTTTGTACCATTATACCATTCCGGGTCATTGGCCGCAAGGCGCGCATCCTATCACCAAAATTTTTAAAATTCAGGCCGCAAAACAGTTTAATTTTTTCGCTCGTGACTTAATTTTTCCGGCATTTTCCGAAAATTTTCCTGTTTTTATATTATAAATCAGAAATTTTTATTGTTGGCTTTGTCATTTTTCCTACCCTTGCAACCGAAAACCTGTATTTTTTGCTTATTTTCCGCTGTTTTCTCCAAAACACAGCTCTTTGTGCTATAATAATAAGCGTTGTGTGTAAGAAAAAAGAGCGGCGGTGCCGCTTAAACAAAAGGAAGGGTAATTTCAGTCATGTTAGAAAACGCGATCTCCTGGCTGCGCGACTTCATCTGGGGTGTCCCGATGATCGTGCTGCTCTTCGGAACACACCTGTTCCTGACGTTCCGTCTCAAGTTCATCCAACGGCACACATTCCGTGCCGTCAAATTATCCACCCAGTCCGATGACGGCGCGCACGGCGATATCTCGCAGTTCGGCGCGCTGGCAACCGCGCTCGCGGCGACCATCGGCACGGGCAACATCATTGGTGTCTCGACCGCAATCGCACTCGGCGGCCCCGGCGCGGTGTTCTGGTGCTGGATGACCGGCGTGTTCGGTATCTCCACCAAGTACGCAGAATCGCTTCTGTCGGTCAAGTACCGCGTCCGCCTCAAGGATGGCTCGATGGCCGGCGGCCCGATGTACACCATCGAACGCGGTCTGGGTATCAAGTGGCTGGCTGTCCTGTTCGCCGTTTTTGCCGTTCTGGCAACCTTCGGCGCTGGCTGCACCGTACAGTCTCACGCAATCACCGATGTCATCCGTACTTCGTTCGGTGTCAACCCGGCGATCTCGGGTATCGTTGTTACCATTCTGACCGCTGTCGTTATTCTGGGCGGCGTTAAGCAGATCTCCCGCGTATGCGAAAAGCTCGTGCCCTTTATGGCGCTGTTCTACATCATCGGCTGCGCGGTTATCCTGTTCTTAAACCGCGCTTTCCTGCTGCCCGCACTCGGCACCATCGTCACTTCGGCATTCTCGCTCAAGTCCATCACCGGTGGTTTCCTGGGCTCGGCTATGATGATCGCCTGCAAGTACGGTGTCGCACGCGGTCTGTTCTCCAATGAGTCCGGTCTGGGTACGGCTCCCATCGCTGCCGCTTCTGCACAGACCAAAAACCCCGTCCGTCAGGCGCTGGTCTCCATGACTGGTACGTTCTGGGACACGGTTATCGTATGTGCTGTCACCGGTATCGTCATCGTATCCACCCAGCTGCGTCTGCCTGAGCTGTATGTCAACGTCAAGGATGATGCACTGACGCAGATCGCATTCTCTCAGCTTCCCTACGTCGGCAGCTACGTTCTGGCGATTGCGCTGTCCATCTTCGCATTCACCACCATTCTGGGCTGGTCGTACTACGGCGAGCGCTGCGTCACCTACCTGTTCGGCGCAAAGCGTGTTATGATCTACCGCATCGTTTTCCTCGTTGTTCTGTTCTACGGTGCGATTGCCGATCTTGGCATTATCTGGACGTTCTCCGACCTGATGAATGGCCTGATGGCATTCCCCAATCTGGTGTCTATCCTGCTGCTGTCCGGTGTCATCGTCAAGGAAACCAAGCATTATTTGTGGGATAAGCACTTGGATGAACATGCACCTCCGGCTCCTGTGGTCGACGAGTGAGTTTAATTCCCGCCCGCAGGCGATAAGCGGGTCCGGGTCTGCGACCCGGCGCGATCCAGCCGCGCAGGCTGGCCGCGCTCCGCAGAGCGCGGAATCCCCTTTTGATTCCCGGTATTCGCCCCGGGAATCAATCAAATTATACACAAGAAAAAGACCGTCCTCTCGGACGGTCTTTTTAGAGATTGCGCACTCTGCGGAGTGCGCTTTATTTTTTCCTTTTTGTTGATTTTCGCAAGCGCGAAAATCAAATAGGGGGTTCCGTGTCACACTCATTCACTCCGCGCACAGCGCGGGAATAAGGATAGTGGCCTACGGGCTGCGGGACACGGCTCAGGGCTCTGCCCTGAGAACCCGCGGCCTTTTGAAAAAGGCCGGCGAAAACTTCAATAATTGGTGCGGTGCTGATCTTAGAATGCGATCTTCTTTGCCAGATAGTGTACCAGATCGTCGATCTTCACGCGCTCCTGCTCCATGGTATCACGGTCACGAACGGTAACGCAGCCATCCTGCTCGGTCTCAAAGTCAACCGTGATGCAGTACGGGGTACCGATCTCATCCTCACGGCGGTAACGCTTACCGATGGAACCAGCATCGTCAAAGTCTACATTGAACTTCTTGGACAGCTTCTCCCATACCGGCATTGCCTGCTCGGTCAGCTTCTTGGACAGCGGCAGAACAGCAGCCTTGAACGGTGCCAGAGCCGGATGCAGACGCAGTACGGTGCGCACGTCGTCCTTACCGTTCTTATCCTGACCAACAACTTCCTCGTCGTATGCGTCGCACAGGAATGCCAGTGCAACACGGTCAGCACCCAGAGACGGCTCGATAACGTACGGGATGTACTTCTCGTTTGCTTCCTGATCGAAGTATTCCATCGATACACCCGAAGTCTTCTGATGCTGGGTCAGGTCGAAATCGGTACGGTCTGCAATGCCCCACAGCTCGCCCCAGCCAAACGGGAACAGGAACTCAATGTCGGTGGTTGCATTGGAGTAGTGCGACAGCTCCTCCGGATCGTGGTCACGCAGACGCAGGTTCTCGTCCTTCATGCCCAGTGACAGCAGCCAGTTGTGGCATGCGTCCTTCCAGTACTTGAACCACTCCAGATCGGTGCCCGGCTTGCAGAAGAACTCGAGCTCCATCTGCTCAAACTCACGGGTACGGAAGGTGAAGTTACCCGGGGTGATCTCGTTACGGAACGACTTACCAACCTGACCAACACCGAAGGGAATCTTCTTACGGGTGGTACGCTGGATATTCTGGAAGTTAACGAAAATACCCTGCGCGGTCTCGGGACGCAGGAAGATCTCGTTCTTTGCGTTCTCGGTGACGCCCTGGAAGGTCTTAAACATCAGGTTGAACTGACGGATATCGGTGAAGTTGTGACCGCCGCAGTTCGGGCATGCGATCTGATGCTCGTTAATATATGCCATCATCTGCTCGTTCGACCAGCCTGCCGGATTCTCGCCGGTGGTCTCCTCGATCAGCTGGTCAGCACGGTGACGGGTCTTGCAGTCCTTGCAGTCCATCAGCGGGTCGGAAAAACCGCCGACATGACCGGATGCAACCCAGGTCGTCGGGTTCATCAGGATGGCAGAATCCAGACCGACGTTGTACGGGGACTCCTGCACAAACTTCTTGCGCCATGCTGCCTTGACATTATTCTTGAACTCAACACCAAGCGGGCCGTAATCCCAGGTGTTCGCAAGGCCGCCGTAAATCTCCGAGCCGGCGTACACAAAACCGCGACCCTTACACAGGGCAACGATTTTTTCCATGGTCTTTTCGCTGTTCTTCATTTTTTGTTGTTCTCCTTTCGGCGTATATGGCGTATACACACATAGATTTAAGAGTATATACAGTTAGTCTACCAGTTTACCCGGTAAAGTCAAGGAAAAGCGCGGAAAAACCCGGGAAATTTTGCACAAATTTCACCTGAGAAACCGACCGCAGGTTTTGGTACTTGACGCATCGCCCGATTGCATGGTAAACTATATAGGCAAATATTTACCCCTCGAGGTGTAGCGCAGCTGGTAGCGCGCCTGCTTTGGGAGCAGGATGCCGCAGGTTCGAGTCCTGTCACCTCGACCAAATTCAACGGTATGCAGTTAATCTGCATGCCGTTTTTCATTGCCTGTGTGCTCTTTCATCAGGACTCGAACCTGCTTTTAATCGCGCCGCGAGCCGAAGCCGCACCCTGCGGGTGCGTGCTTCGAGTCCTGTCACCTCGACCTCGTCGCTGTGGACGTCGTATCGCTCGCAGCGACTTTTTCAAAGTCACTTCTCACTCACTTTGTCACAGCTCCTCTTCCAGCACGACCCGCTGCGCTGGGCTCGCGCTGGATTCCTAAACGGTATGCAGTCAATCTGCATACCGTTTTTTATTGTCTGCACGATCTTTCATCAGGCCTCGAACCTGTTTTCAATCGCGTCGCGAGCCGAAGCCGCACCCTGCGGGTGCGTGCTTCGAGTCCTGTCACCTCGACCTCGTCGCTGTGGACGTCGTATCGCTCGCAGCGACTTTTTCAAAGTCACTTCTCACTCACTTTGTCACAGCTCCTCTTCCAGCACGACCCGCTGCGCTGGGCTCGCGCTGGATTCCTAAGCGGTACACAGTCAATCTGCGTGCCGTTTTTTATTGCCTGCACGATCTTGCGTCAGGACTCGAACCTGTTTTCAATCACACCGCGAGGCGAACCCGACTTGCCGCACACCGCATTCGAATGTATAATGAAAGAAAATCCATTCCTTCTTTCAGGAGAAACATTATGATTCGAGAAATCTGTAAAGACGAAACTTTCTTAGCTCAAAAGGCCGAGCCCGCAACCCCGGACGATCTGTCCATCGCAGCCGATCTGCTGGAAACCCTGGAGCATCACAAGGCCGGCTGTGTCGGCATGGCGGCCAACATGATCGGCATCAACAAACGCATCATCGCGTTTGACAACGAGGGCACCTATATGGTCATGTTCAACCCGGAAATCGTAAAAAAATCCCAGCCCTACCAGACCGAAGAGGGCTGTCTGTCGCTGACCGGCATCCGTCCGACAAAGCGCTGGCAGTCCATCAAAGTGCGCTACCAGAATGAAAAATTCCAGGAGCGCTTCAAGACCTTCACCGGCTGGACGGCGCAGATCATCCAGCACGAAATCGACCACTGTGAGGGCATTATCATCTAAAAGGAGGCTTGGCCATGTTCCAAAACCGTGTCGTTGTCGTGACCGGCGGTGCCAAGGGCATCGGCAAGACCATCGCAGATGAATTCCGCAAGGCCGGCGCGCACGTATGCGTGATTGACCTGCTGAAAAATGACTATTTTGTCGGCGATCTGGCCGATCAGACCGTGCTCGATGCCTTTGCAGACAAGGTCATTGCAGACTATGGACGGGTGGATGTGCTTGTCAACAACGCTCTGCCGCTCATGAAAGGCATTGACGAATGCACCTACGAACAATTTAACTATGCGCTGCGCGTCGGTGTCACCGCACCGTTCTATCTGACCAAGCGCTTTGCGCCCTATTTTACGCCCGGTGCATCGGTCATCAACATTTCTTCCTCCCGCGACCGCATGAGTCAACCCCAGACCGAGAGCTATGCCGCGGCCAAGGGCGGTATCTCCGCACTGACCCACGCACTTGCGGTCAGTCGCGCGGGCAAAGTCCGGGTCAACTCCATCTCTCCCGGCTGGATTGACACCGATTTCACCGTATATGACGGTGCGGACGCTGTCCAGCATCCTGCCGGCCGAGTGGGCAATCCGCTGGATATCGCCAACATGGTGCTCTTCCTGTGCTCGGACAAGGCAGGCTTTATCACCGGCGAAAACATCTGCATTGACGGCGGCATGACCCGTCAGATGATCTATCACAACGATTTTGGCTGGAAACTGCAAACAGACTAAAGACAAAGGCCGTCTGCGCTGATGCACAGACGGCCTGCTTTTTTACTTTGCCCAGTATCGAACGGCATCGCGCAGGAAGCGGGCACAGCCCGAAACCTGACGGTCATAGTAGGTGGTGAATCGCTCGTCTGCCACATAGAGTTCTGCGATTCCACGGTGCTTGGCCGGGTCGTATCGGTTATCCGTGACGGTCAGCCAGCGGCGGTGCAGGTCGGTAATCGCCTGCCCTTCCTCGCTCTGCGGGGACAATCCAGTCTGCACGGCATCTTCCAGTCGGTTCTGGATTTCCTGACCCAGGCGGCTCCATTCCTCATACTGTGCCTGCGTCAAGCCCATGACCGCAGCGTGTGCTGCGTCCACCTGTTCGTCGCCATATTTAGCACGAATTTCCGCTCCGTAGGTCTGTTCGTTATGCGCTACGACTCTCTTCTTGAATGCTTCAAACTTCTGTGCGTCGCTCATGATCTCATTCCTTTCCTGTGCTCTGATGGTGTCTTTCACCGATCGAATCAGTGCTTGCAGCCGCCTCTGCTCGGTCTCCAAAGCGGTCAGGTGACTGCGCAGAGCGGCCATACGGTCAAAGGAAGGATTGTCCAGGCATTCTTTGATCTGTGCCAGCTCCACCCCAAGCGCACGATAATATAGAATGTCCTGCAATCGGTCGACCTCTGCCCCGCTGTAATAGCGGTAACCGCTCTCCGCCACCCGGCTGGGCTTGAGCAGACCGATCTCGTCGTACCAGCGCAGGGTGCGGGTGGTCACCCCGGACAGGCGCGACAGCTGCTGAATGGAATATTCCATGTTTATCCCTCCTTACCGACAGTGTAACAGTTGACGGAACGTCAAAGTCAAGAGAAAAATATATTTCTTGCGGACGATTTCAAAATCTGGTATACTGATGGCAGCACAACGATGAGAGGAGGCCATCTTATGTTTGGACCAAACCCCGACGCCATTCACCCGAACGAATCCATTCCCAGTCTCTGCTATATCAAAAACGTCATCACTCGACCCAATATTGAGGTTGGCGCGTACACTTACTATGACGATGCCGCGACCGGCGGCGTGGATTTTGAGTCCCACGTGACCCATCACTATGAATTTATCGGTGACAAACTCATCATCGGCAAGTTCTGTGCCATCGGCAAGGGTGTGGAATTTGTGATGAACGGTGCAAACCACCGCATGGCCTCGGTCACGACCTATCCCTTTAACATCTTCGCACACGGATGGGAGAAATGCACGCCAACACTGGACGAGCTGCCCTTCAAGGGCGATACCGTAGTGGGCAACGACGTATGGATTGGGCAGAATGTCACTGTCATGCCCGGTGTGCACATTGGTGACGGCGCGATCATCGGTACAAATGCGGTCGTTGCCAGCGATATCCCGCCCTACACGATTGCAGCCGGCAATCCCTGCCGTGTGATTCGTCTCCGCTTCGACCCGGAACTGACCGACTACCTGCTCGCGCTGCGGTGGTGGGACTGGGATGCGGACAAGATTTTCCGCAATCTGGAAGCCCTGTGCAGCGGTGACCTGACCCGAATCCGCAAAATCGTCCCGTAATGGGCGCAGACGATTTTCGTCATTATCTTTTTATGCGAGGTATCCCCATGGAACTCGGTCTGACCTTTCCCTTACAGCGTTTTCTCAAACAAAAAACCGACTACGGTTCCCAACCCGACCGCCGGTACTGCTGGGACGCGCACGTCATCGACCTGCGCGGATGCAAAAGTCTGCTCGCCGTCCACTGTCACAGCCGGTACACCTTTGTGTGCTTCGACGTGTCCCCGCTCGCGTGGCGCGATTTGTCCGCGCTCTTTGAAACCGGGCTGCGCGACAGTCTGACCGCTGCCGGGTTCACCCAGCCGGTCATCGACGGCTATCTGTCCCGCGCAGGTGCGTTTTCCCTGACGCGCACGCATGGCCGCCGGGAAGTCGCCTTCCTCAACCGTGCATGGGATGACGTGCTCGCGCTCGACATGGCCGTGGACACCGCTACGCAGGTGCAGCCCCTGCTCGATGCCGCCGTCAACGCCCGTCCGAGCCGCTGTGTCGGCTTCGATGGACTGGGCACGGCTGCGTCGCGCATTGAATTTTCCCTTTTGGGCAATTGAATACCCATAAAAAAACCGCCCTTGCAGGCGGTTTTTCTTTTGTTTTAAGGAAAATGTACTCACAGACTTGTCTGCACCAGACGATCTGCCAGAAATTCGCGCAGTTCGGGCAGTGTACCGGTGATCAGGTCGCGCTTTTGCAGAACGGTCACCGACTCCGCATAAATGGGCAGCATCAAGTCCTCTGTCTCGATGAGATAGGACAGGTGCGTGAGCGGTACGGTGTACTTCTGGTCGGGCTGGTCACACACTTCCAGTGTTAAGTCCTGTTCAGTAATCGTAAAATATGCCCGTTCCAATCTTTGCATGTAATTTCGTCGTGTAAGCAGCTCCTTTGCAGCGCGATCATAAGCAGTTACACGCGGCTTCCTGCACGTGAGCAGGCAGGCCAAACCGAGCACGGCTTCACCAATTCCTACAGGCAGCAAAATCCCGTATCTTGCCCCCGCTCCATATCCTAACACACATAGGAAAAATGCACTGAGCATGCTCAATATAGCGAGCAATATTCGCTGATACCGCCACAAAAAAATTATGCCAGTGAAAATAGCCACAATACTACATGGAAGCAAATGTCCTAATTGATCAGGTGCACTCACTATTGGAACGAATATGTACATACCCAGCAACCAGTCGATCAGTCCCAACACCGTACGCCGTCTGCGGCGTTTTCTGCGCACTTCGGCGGGTGCTTTAGGGACTCGGCGCAGCCGGTCGACCAAACGCCAAGTACCCGGGTACTTGCGTCTGGACTCCTGCTCATTATAGGCTTCCAGCGCACAGCTGACCTGCGGCATCAGGGCTGCGGTATCCATTGGGCTGATTCGGAAGACAAATTCAGACGACATGGCGTGGCCTCCTTGTACGCTCAAAAGGTTATTTTTATGATCTATCTGCAAAATATTCCTGTAAATATGAAATAGTATATCATAGGTTTTTATCCACTTTATGAAATTTTTGCAAATTATATTTCCCGCATTTTGTCTTATATTATCGGTTTTTCGTCACATTTTTCCTGCATTTTTATCTTAAAAATGGCAAAAATTCTCATTTTGCTCTTTCAATCCCTCACAGCGCATGTTACAATGAACAAAATACCGTGCGCTCTGCCGCGTGCCGACTGGAGGCCGTTTATTATGCTGCAAAAATCGCATTCCCTGACCGCTACCTGGCTCTGTCTGTTTCTGTACAGCGGTCTATTCACCCTGCTGCAAGAAGTTCTGTTCCCTCCTATTACAATAAATTTGGACAGGAAAGCCGGGCAGCCAGTCCGGCTTTC
>NHCFR00700__coassemble_1061_pt1 | contig 32567 bp, 31 predicted proteins | sample NHCFR00700__metabat2_high_PE_034 | metagenome-assembled genome bin NHCFR00700 | reverse complement strand
GGGAAAGCCGGACTGGCTGCCCGGCTTTCCTGTCCAAATTTATTGTAATAGGAGGTTCTTATGCTATTAACCGAAAAGCTGGAAATCCTGATGAAGGAACAGCGCCTGAATAAGCGTCTCTTGGCTCATGAATCCGGCATTCCCTACACAACAATCGTTGGATTGTTTACAAAGGGTTATGAAAATGCCAAAATGAGCACTTTGAAGGGACTTGCAAACTTTTTTGGTGTGACGTTGGATTCCTTATGCCGCGATGAACTGGATGAGCTGGTTTATAAGCCCATCGAAGATCAGGCAAACCACGTTTCCCCACAAGAAAGAGCATTGCTTTCCAATTTCCACGACCTCAATGAGCAAGGTCAGGAAAAAGTCTGTGAATACGCCGCAGACCTGAACGCCAGCGGCAAATATAAAAAATGTTCTGAGCCTGAATTGGCTGAAAACGCATAAAAAATAACCACCTTTTGGCGGTTAAAAAAGTGGGATATTAATGAAAAATTTCTTTATCACTTTGGTTGTATGGTGCGGAATCTTTTTTGTTGGACTATTAGTTACTTCTTTTTTTAATGGAATAAAAAGCGATGCCTACCATATTGGATACTCAGACGGATGGATAGATTCACAAGAACAATCTTATAACGAGGGTTATGAACAAGGGCGCTCTGATATGTTAAACGAAATTCGACAAGAACCTGTTGATTTCGGATTTCTTCCCATTCCTGAGTAAATGATATGCCTTGAATTTATAAACTGCTTTTTAACGACTAAAATATTTTGAAGGGGTGTTCAAAATGAAAAAGCAGCACGTTAGTCGTCGATTTGTGGGACTGGCTCTGATTGCCGCTCTCACGCTCCCGACCGCAGCAGCAGCTCAGGCCAACGTCAAACAGATCAACGCTCGTTTTGGTGTGCAGATCAGCGTAAATGGGGTAACGCAGCATCTGACCGATGCCTCTGGTAATCCGGTTCAGACATTTGAATACAACGGCACGACCTATGTCCCGATCCGTGGTGTTGCGCAGGCTCTTGGTGCTCAAGTTGACTATGATGCTTCCACCGATACAGCTTCTATCACAGATGAACGTCTCGCAGTATTCCGTGTGCTCACAAACATCAATGATATTGCTTCTACCATCAATATGCAGGTACAGCTTATGGGGTCTGAATCTGTCTGGAACAACATACCCAGCGAAACAATCAACCTCCGTAAAACCATCATGGATATGACAAAAAGTTACGTCCCGTCTATCTCTGATGCAATTGTCGACGCTTGCTCGCCTGCCAGCCCTTATGCCGGTCCTCTCTGGGATTTGCAAAAAGACCTTGATAGCTTAATGCAGGACTACGAAAAGACATATACATTCTACGAGGCATTCTGTACCAATCCCAATTATGGAGCTTCCGCAAATATGAGTGCTGCATCTCAAAGCGCAATGTATACTTATAGTAGCATCGTCGATAAACTTGATAATCTTAAATCTATGATTTACGAAACGATCAAGTAAGTAACCGTTACCCGCCCTTCTTAGGGCGGGTCTTACTTATTCTGATAACGCATTATCGCAGAATATCAAATTCAAACATCATCAACGTTCAACGAATGAAAGGATAAATATTTTCATGCGTGGTGTAATTTATGCACGTTATTCGTGCGACCGGCAAAAAGAAACCTCAGTAGAAGATCAAATACGCGATTGTCAGGCATTTGCTCTGTCAAACGATATTGACGTAATCGGCACCTATATTGACCGCGCCCAAAGCGGCCGCAGCGATGACCGCATCGCCTTCCAACAAATGCTCACAGCCAGCGATCGAGGCGCGTTTGACTGTGTAATTGTCTGGAAACTGGATCGCTTCGCCCGTAATCGTTACGACTCCGCCATCAACAAAGCAAGGCTCAAACGCAACGGCGTTCGTGTCCTGTCTGCTATGGAACGAATCAGCGATAACCCGGAAGGCGTGCTGCTCGAAAGCCTGCTCGAAGGCATCGCAGAATATTATTCACTGGATTTACGTGAAAAAACCTATCGCGGTATGATGGGACGTGCCTTGCAATGCAAACACACCGGGGGTAAACCCGCACTCGGCTACAAAGTCAACGCCGATAAAAACTACGAAATCGACGAAGCCGGGGCGCAAATTGTCAGGTTGATTTTTGACTTGTACGCAAACGGGAAAAGCTATCGAGAAATTCTACATATTCTGAATGAACGAGGTGCTAAAACAACATCCGGTCGTCCATTCGGTACAAACAGCCTGCATGACCTACTGATAAATGAAAAATACATAGGTGTATATACGTTCAGCCGGACACACCGTAAAGACGGTGGACGAAACAATCACGCATCCGACCCCGAAGCGATCCGAATTGCCGGTGGAGTCCCCGCGATCGTGTCGCAAGACGTATGGAATACTGTTCAAGAGCGCATGGCCGAGAACAAACGCGCCCCAGCTCGCAGCAAAGCAAAAGTGGATTATCTCCTGACCGGCAAAATCTTTTGTGGCAAATGTGGGGGCGCAATGGTTGGCATGTCTACATGCAGCGGATATGCCTATTATGAGTGCAGTACCCGCAAACGCACCAAGCAATGCGATAAAAAGTCTATCCGAAAAGAAGTAATCGAAAATACCATCCTTCGCTGCACGGTCTCCCTGTTAACAGATTCCGTAATAGACGATATTGCAGAAGTGGTAGCTGCGCTCTCCCGGAAGGAATGCAGCGAAAATGCCGAACTGCAATCAGTCGAACATGCCCTATCCGATGTTGAAAAACGAATCGAAAACATAGCATCAGCCATTGCACAGGGTATTATAACCCCCACCACCAAACACATGTTGGAGCAGGCCGAAAATGAACGTGCGCAGCTGTTGCACCGCAAATCCGAGCTGCAATCCATAGGCGTATACCCCATTACCAAAGAACAAGTCATCTTCTGGTTGGAAAGCTTTCGGAATCTCGATATTGATTCCATCGAAGATCAGCACACCATTATCGACTCGCTGGTGAATAGTGTGACCGTATTCGAAGACGGTACGCTACACATCATCTACAATTCCCAGGGTAAAAACCGTACAACAAAATGTTTGGATTTGCAACGCACCGGGCTACCGGCACCATGAAAAAGACACCCAAATGGGTGTCTTTTTTGTTATCTTTTTCATCTTTTCAGCCCAAAAAGGCTACGATCAAACAGCTGACCAGTATCACCGCAAATAGGATTGCAAGGGTCACGGCACACGCCTTGCGCTTCTCTTCCGGCGTGGGCTCTCTGGATACAGGCATCTGCACAGAGTTGTTATAGCGATTCCGGTTTGCCTGGTTGCTTTCCTCCATCGCCTGCCGGTAATGAACATACCCATCCAATCCCTTGCCATAAAATCCATAATCATGATCGTCTGCCATCCTGCGCACCTCCCACATCATCTCAGCATCGTGATTGTGCTTTCATTATATGAAAAAGTACCGGAAACGTCAAGACAGTAAAAAAAGAGGACAGGTCATGCCTGTCCTCTTTGCATATCCGATTGTGCTTCAAAAAGAAACTTACTTTGCCATGGAAGCAACTTCTGCTGCGAAGTCGTCCTGCTTCTTCTCGATGCCTTCGCCGCGCTCGAAACGAACGCACTTAACCAGCTTGATCTCGCCGCCCAGTTCCTTTGCAACAGCTGCGATGTGCTGCTCAACGGTAACCTTGTTCTCCTTAACGAAAGCCTGCTGCAGGAGGCAGTTCTCCTCGTAGTACTTGCCGATACGGCCCTCAACCATCTTGTGGATGATCTGCTCCGGCTTCGGCTTAGCAGCGGTCTTGTTCTCCTCGAGAGCCTGAGCCAGCAGGATCTCCTTCTCCTTAGCCAGGGTAGCCTCGTCAACCTCAGACTTGTCCATGAATGCCGGATTCATAGCAGCAGCCTGCATGCCGATGTCCTTGCCCAGCTCCTTAACGGTAGCGTTGTCCTTCAGGTTATCGGAAACTTCCAGAGCAACCAGGGTACCGATCACGCCGCCCATGTGGTTGTAAGCAACGTTTACAGTGTTCGCGTCGAAACGAGCGAAACGACGGATCTGGATGTTCTCACCGATGGTCAGAACCTTCTCCTGCAGAGCGGTCTCAACGGTCAGCTCGCCCATCTTGCAAGCCTTCAGCGCGTCAACGTCAGCCGGGTTCTCCTTGATTACAACGGTTGCAACGTCGTTTACGAATGCCTGGAAGTCAGCGTTCTTTGCAACGAAGTCGGTCTCAGCGTTGACCTCAACGATTGCAGCGATGCCGCACTCGTCGCAAACCTTAGCGCATACAACGCCCTCAGCAGCAACACGGTCAGCCTTCTTAGCAGCCTTTGCCAGGCCCTTCTCGCGCAGCAGCTCGATTGCCTTGTCGAAGTCGCCGTCAGCCTCGGTCAGAGCCTTCTTGCACTCCATCATACCTACGCTGGTCATTTCGCGCAGCTTCTTTACGTCAGCAGCAGTAAAAGCCATTTTCAGTTCCTCCAAAAAGATAAATTTCAGTGCATAAAAAACGCAGGGTGCGACGACTGACCGGCGCGCCGGGGGCGTCGCGCCCTGCGAATTAAAAATTTCGAGAATCCAGTCTCTATACTGTTTTCAGACGGGTTTCGTCTTACTCAGCAGCAGCTTCCTTCTCCTCAGCTGCAACCTCGAGCTGCTCGCCCTGCTTGCCTTCCAGAACAGCGTTAGCCATGGTCTGGGAGATCAGCTTGATTGCACGGATTGCGTCGTCGTTACCCGGGATAACGTAGTCAACTTCGTCCGGATCGCAGTTGGTGTCAACGATAGCGACAACCGGGATGCCCAGCTTCTTAGCCTCAGCGATTGCGTTCTTCTCCTTGCGGGGATCAACAACGAACATAGCGCCCGGCAGCTTCTTCATTTCCTTAACGCCGCCCAGGTACTTCTCGAGCTTAGCGATCTCGAGCTGGAGCTTGATAACTTCCTTCTTGGGAAGCAGATCGAAGGTGCCGTCTTCCTGCATCTTCTTGAGCTGGTTGAGACGGTTGATACGGGTGCGCATGGTCTTGAAGTTGGTCAGCATGCCGCCCAGCCAACGTGCGTTTACGAAGAACTGACCGCAACGCTCAGCCTCTTCCTTGATTGCGTCCTGCGCCTGCTTCTTGGTGCCGACGAACAGGATGGACTCACCAGCAGCAGCGGTGTCACGAACGAAGAAGTAAGCCTCCTCCAGCTTCTTGACGGTCTTCTGCAGGTCGATGATGTAGATGCCGTTACGCTCGGTGAAGATGTAAGCTGCCATCTTCGGGTTCCAGCGGCGGGTCTGATGGCCGAAGTGTACGCCGGCCTCCAGCAGCTGCTTCATAGAAATTACTGCCATTTTTAGTTTCCTCCTTGGTTTTAACCTCCATCCCGTTTCATCTGACAGGCGGCAACCGCTCCGAGAGCGGCCACCCGCCGCGTGCATCGCGGGATGTGTGTACTCGTACTTTCATATACTATCATACCACCTGTGGCTTTGTCAAAGGGATTTTTACATTTTTCCCGATTTTTACGAAGAAAACCACTTCTTTGTCCGGGGAGTTGGGCAGGATGACGCATAGCGGACAAAAATAATGTCCTCACCGATCTTCTCGACCGACTCCCATGGAATGACGGCATCGTCTCCCCGTCCCAAAAGGCCGAGTACACCGGCGGTCTCGGGAACGATCAGCGCGGTGATCTGCCCGCTGTCCGGGTTAAACTGTATGTCGCTGACATATCCCATCCGCGCCCCGTCGCACAAGTTGATGACCTCCCGACAGCGCAGCTCGCTGAGTGTCACGCTGTTCTCACAGGATTCCCGCATTACGATCCCTCCCCCGGCAATGCCTTTTCAAAGAAAGTGGTCGTGGACATGCCCGACGGCCGGTTGTACCGTCCGAGCAAAAACAGACTGTCCGGGTCACCGGGCGAAATGATATTGATGCGCTCCTCACAGGTCAGCGTGCAGCGAAATCCCATTTCTTTTAGAATGTCCTCGGTCTCGTCACTGTATGCACCATACGGATACGCATAGCACTGCGGCGGCGTCAGACCGGACTCGGCCAGATAGGTCTGGGAAAGGTGCGTGTCGTCAGTCAGCATCTGCCGGTATTCCTCGACGCTCTCGCTTCGCTTTTTCAGACAGCCCTTGCGCACACTGTCATCGTGCAGATCATAAGAGTGATTGCCGATCTCGAACACGCCGCTCTCCTGCATCTCGACCAGTCGTCCAGCGGATAAATATGACCAATAGGCGTTTTCCTGTCCACTTTCGGTGTAGAGCGCGGTCTGTTCGCCGATGACCGACACGACCGCCTGCATATCCCGCTCGGCCAGCAGCGGATAGGCGTATAAGTAATTATTGTAGAATCCATCGTCAAAGGTAATCAGCACCGGTTTTGCGGGCAAATCTCCCTTGCCGTCGACAAAATCTACCAACTCACTGATCGTCACCGTCTCATATCCATTGTGCTGCAAGTAGTCCAGATCGGCCTCGAGCGCCGCCGGGCTGAGTACGTACGGACCCGCCCGCGCCTCATCCTTGAGGATACTGTGGTACATGATGACCGGCAGCTGCACACCGCCCTGCTCTAACATAGCCGCAACCCGCTCGTCCGCCCGGTGCAGATTCCATGCACAGATGCCGCCCAGCAGCGCGATGGTCACCGCCATCTGCATGACCAGCTTGCCCATTCCGGTTCGTTCCATTTCCTTCCCTCCTTTTTTGTCCGGTTCCAGTGTATGCAGCCATCGGACAAAAAAGAAGCGCAGGGTTTACCTGCGCTTCTGGGAATATACCATATTATACGCCGACCTTGTAGGTGTCAATTGCCTGACGGACGTTTTCCTTGTCGCTGTCCTTGCCGTACTTGTCGACCTTCATGCGGCTCTTAGGCTCATGATTGAGCGATGCAGCGCCGCCGACACAGCCGCCGACACAGGCCATGCCCTCGATGAAGTTCTTGTCCAGCTTACCGAACTTGGCCTTGAGCAGTGCTGCCTTGCACGCCTCAATGCCGTCGCAGGCCTCAGCCTTGACCTCAAAGTCCAGACCCTTCTCCTTGATGACCTCGAGCACAGCCTCGGTCAGACCGCCCGAACGGCCAAAGATACGGCCAAAGTAGGACGCATCGTTCATAGACGTTTCTTCCAGGCTTTCCATCTCGATTTCGCGTGCGTCGATCATCGCCTGAAGTTCCTCAAAGGTCAGCACGCTGTCAATCCACAGATCGACGTTCGGCAGACGCATTTCGGCCTTCTTTGCCGTGCAGGGGCCAATGAAAATGCACTTGACCGGGCTTTCTCCGCCCAGCTTGACAAACTTGCCGATCTCCGCCATGGGCGACAGATTGTGCGAAATCTTGTCTGCCAGCTCAGGCACATGCTTCTTGATGTAGTCAACAAAGGCAGGGCAGCACGAAGAGGTCAAAAATCCCTTCTCGACCAGCTCCTCGGCTTCCTTGTCGGCAACCATATCCGCACCGATTGCAGCTTCAACCACATAGTCAAAGCCCAGCTGGCGGATGGCCGTTGCAACCTGTCCGAGCGTCACGCCGTCAAACTGTGCGGCGATGGCCGGGGCAACAATGGCAACCGTCTTATAGTTTTCCTTCTTATTGCGGATGATATTGATGGCATCGACCATAAAGGACTTGTCCATGATCGCACCGAACGGGCAGGCATACGAGCAAGCGCCGCACGAGATGCACTTCTCGGGGTTGATCTCGGCCTTCTTCTCCTCGTTCATATGGATCGCGCCCACCTTACAGCTGCGCTCGCACGGACGAACGTGCTCGGTGATCGCACCGTAAGGGCAGACCTTGGCACAGCGTCCGCACTCGATACACAGGTCAAAGTCGATGTGTGCCTTGCCGTTTTTCTTGGAGATCGCCTGCTTGGGGCAGGTCTTGATGCAGCGCTGCGAGATGCAGCCGCGGCAGGACTCGCTGACCATGTAGCGCTCGACCGGGCACTCGTCACACGCGATCTCAATGACCTCGATGATGTTCGGGTTGCGGCGGTCACCGCCCATCGCCAGTCGTACACGCTCCTGTACAATGGCGCGCTCCTTGTACACACAGCAGCGCATGGTCGGCTTTGGGCCGGGCGAGATGAGCTTGGGAATCTCGTAGTAGGATTCCATCAGCGTTCCCTCATAAGCACGCTTGGCAACCGCCTTGAGCACGCGGTACTTGAGCAGCTGCACATCGGTTTCAAATGTTCTCATTGGTGGTTTCCCCTCTTTCGTAAAATCGTCAATTCTTTCCCCGAATCAATCAAATCATCCCTTATTCGGTGCGATACTGCGCCGCACCGTCGCGGTACAGGTTACCGCCTGCACTGTCCATTGCCACAATGGCAGTAAATCCCTCGACGGTCAGCCGCTTGACCGACTCACATCCCAAATCCTCGTATGCAATCACATCGAGTGCCTTGACGCTCTCTGCCTTGACCGCACCGGCGCCGCCGATAGCGACCATGTACACGGCACCGTTGCGTGCCATCGCATCGGCAACCGCCTGCGAGCGTACGCCCTTACCGATCATACAGGTCAGACCGGCATCGAGCAGGCGGGGCGAATAAGGGTCCATGCGTCCCGAAGTGGTCGGGCCAACCGAGCCAATGACCTGACCGGGCTTTTCCGGGGTCGGGCCTGCGTAGTAGACCGCCGCGCCGTCCAAGTCGAACGGTAAGTCCTGTCCCTCGTCCATCGCTGCGACAATACGCTTGTGCGCCGCATCGCGTGCAGTATACAGCGTACCGGTCAGCGTGACCGTATCGCCTGCCCGTAGCTTGGGTGCGAACGCTTTGAGGTCTTGGGTCTTTAAATCATAGTGTGCCATGCTGGTTCCTCCGTCATTTATTGCCGCGCAGCGCGCCCAGAAGCTGGGCAAGCGTGGGTTTTTCGCGCATCGGACAGGCCGGTTTTTCTTCGGTATGTACCACAGGTTTTGCCTCGGTCTTGTGCACCGGCTTTTCCGGCTTCGCCGCCTGCGGCTTGGGCTCGGGTGCTGTGCCCGACATGCGTCCGCGCAGACCGGTCATAATCTCGTCCAGCTGGGTCAGTGCCTCGGCGGCCTGTGCATTTGCCTTGGCGTTCTCGCGCTCGGCTGCGGCCAGTGCCTGCCGGTAGGACTCCTTGGTGTGCTCAATCGCCGCGAGCAGCCGCTCGGCCATCTGCTCAGCCTCACCGACCAGTGAGCACGCGTCGTGCTCAGCGCGCTGCTGAATCTCCTCGGCGCGGCCATGTGCGCACAGCTCGATCTCAGCCAAGCGTGCACGTGCCTCATCGTACTCGGCGCACTTGGAAATCAGCTCGGCATTGTCCGCACGCACGTGATCGAGCGCGCTCTGCGCCTCTTCCAGACGGCTCTTGAGCGTCTGAATCTCCTGCTTTGCCTGCTCAGCCTCATCCTGTGCCTGACGCACCTGCGCCTTGAGCGAGACAATGGTCTGCTCCTTGGCCTGCTCTTCCTGCAGCACGCGGTCACGGTCGGCGATGAGCGCCTGTGCGGCGCGGTCGGCTTCGTCCTTTTCCTGCAGAATGCGTGCACGCTCCTGCTCGGCCTTATTCAGTTTTTCTTCGAGTGCACTGCGGCGGTCGGCTTCAACCTCGATAAAGTCGAGCACGTCTTCCCGCCGGAACCCAAAGGGTGCTGTGCGAAAACCCATTTCCGATTGGCTCATAATGTTTCCTTCTCCGCATAGATTTATCTACATTCAGACAAGATTATTATAACAAAATGCTCTAAAAAACACAACTTAAATCTATTCCCTCGCGAAAATTCTGGTTTTTTTGCAGTCAAATTTCGGCTAGATGTATTGCAATTCGCAAGACACCATGCTAAACTGTAAAAATATAATCAACCTTTTTCGGAAAGCAGGGAAATCAATATGCTGACAGTCAATGACTTCCAGGAAGCAGCGGCCCGCCTGAAGAATGTCATCCACACCATTCCTCTGAGCACGTCCTGCACCTTTTCCGCGATGACCGGCGCGGAAGTTTATCTGAAATATGAAAATCAGCAAAAAACCGGTTCTTTTAAGGTACGCGGTGCGTACAACAAGATTATGAAGCGTTACATGGAGGGCAACCTCAAAGCGGTCGTCGCCTCCTCCGCTGGCAACCATGCACAGGGCGTTGCCTTCGCTGCTGCTTCGGTCGGCGTTCCGGCAACCATCGTCATGCCCCGCTCGGCACCCATCGCCAAGGTCGCAGCAACCGAGGGCTACGGTGCCAAGGTCGTGCTGCACGGCTCGGTTTACGACGAGACCTACCAGAAGGCCTGCGAGATCATTGAACAGACCGGCGCAGAGCTCATCCATCCGTTCAACGACGAGGATGTTATGGCCGGTCAGGGTACGATCGGTCTGGAAATCCTGAGCGATCTGCCTACGGTTGACATGATTTTTGTTCCTGCCGGCGGCGGCGGACTGATTTCGGGTGTTGCAGCCTGCGTCAAGCAGATCAATCCCCGCATTCAGGTCATCGGCGTACAGGCTGAGGGCGCATCTGCGATTGTTGACTCCTTCCATCAGGACAGCATCCGTCCGACTGCAACCGCACACACCATTGCTGACGGTATCGCAGTCAAGGAACCGGGCGACCTGACCATGCAGTACATCAATCAGTACGTCGATCAGATGGTCACCGTATCCGATGCCGAGATCGCGTCCACCATCCTCATGCTGCTCGAGCGCACCAAGCAGGTCGTCGAACCCGCAGGTGCCGCTTCCCTGGCCGCTGTTCTCAACCAGAAGGTAGATATCAAGGGCAAGAAGGTTGTCTGCGTCATGTCGGGCGGCAATATCGACGTATCCTTCATCCACAAGGTTGTCGAAAAGGGTCTGGTCACCCGTCACCGTCATATCAAGTTCTCGACCATCATGCCCGACGTTCCGGGTGCACTGGAGAACTTCGCACACATCGTGGCCGAGCAGAATGCAAACGTCATCCTGTTCAACCATGACCGTGTCGCTGCCGATCTGGACATCGATGAGGCCATCATCGAGGTTGTCTGCGAAGTCAGCGGCGATGAGCACGCAAACCGTCTGCTCAAGGCGCTCAAGAAGGGCGGCTACGACATTTACAGCAAAAAGCAGGGCGGCTACGAGCTGTTCAACAAGAAATAATTTTTGCGCATCACAAAAGCGGGATGCAGTCCGAAAACCGGATTGCACCCCGCTTATTTTTTACTTCTTTCCTGTCATGGAGTCGGTCGCGTTTTTCACTGCGTTTCCGGCATCCTTGGCCGCGTCGCCAACCATGTCACCTGCATTTCCGACCATATCACCCGCGTTGTCCGCCATATCCTTGGCATCCTGGGTCACTGAGCCGTCACTCGGTGTCTGATTGTCACCGACCATATTTTTATCCCCCTGCACATTCGAGCCATTGTCCGGTGCGTTGGGCAGGTCGGTGGTATCGTTATTCTGTGCCGCATCGTTCTGCGTGGTCTGGTCGGTCATATTATTATCCGGCTTGGTGTCATTCTGATTGCCGCAGCCGGCCAGCATGGACGTGAGCGCCAGCGCCAGCAGGACAGAAGATAACATACGCTTTTTCATCAAATCTCGCTCCTTCCTTTTTGCGCTAGTATGTGTGCTTTGTACGCGCATTAACCGGAAGCGAGAGCGGAAAAATTCGGTCAGATTTCCATATTTATTTTTTTGAGGTGACCGAGCACCGCCGCGCAGACCAAACCGGTTGCAAAGCCCATCGGGATGGACAGCACGAGCAGGAAGGGCAGATAGCCCACCACGTCGACCGTGCCCAGCACGAGAATAGCCGCGCCGATCTGACCGATATTATGTGCAGCTGCACCCGCAATCGAGATCCCCGGAATGGAAAAGCACCGTCCCAGACCGTACAGCAGTACGCGCATGACCAGCATGGACAGCAAACCGCCGAAGAGCGAGAACAGAAACGCGGTGACGCTGCCCATAAACACCGAGGACAGGATGACGCGCACCAAAACGACCGCGACCGTCTCACGCAGCCGCAGACGCGTCAAGGCAAAGAGTGTCACGACGTTCGCAAGACCCAGTTTGATGCCCGGAATAGGCACGGCGGCCTGTAAGGGAAACATGTGCTCCACAAGGGACAGCACCAGTGCTGCCGCGACCAGCAGACCGCACAGTGCGACCCGTTTGCTTGCCTTCATTTGTCCCTGCCCCCTCTCATCGTGCCACCGCATCTACGGTCGTATCTTCACCGATCAAGCGCACGACGACACGCGTGGGCAGACAGACCGCCATCTGACCGGCACGGGTGAGCGTTCCGGTGTGGACGCACACCTGATCGGGACAGTTGGACGAGGCAAAGCGCACGCTCTTACCGTCCACCTCGATGACGTTCGTAATGTCTCCCGCTGTCAGCGTGATGGTGTCCTGATAGCCGTCGGCCAAGCGTATGGTCTTGACCACGGTATCGCCCTGTTTGATCTCACAGGTCAGGCTGTCCGAGGGCTGAAAGAGAAAGGGCAAGGTAATGAGTCCTGCCAGTGCCAGCACGACCGCACAGATCACAAAGTCTCCCCAGCGCAATTTACCTTGCATCGATGTACCCTGCTTCCTCGCCCATAAAGGTATACTGCGGCAATACGTTCTCGGTCGGAATGATGCGCTTGTCAGAGGTGATAAAGACCGCCTTGATGTCGTGTTCTGCGCAGAATTCCAGTCCCTTGTCCAGTCCCATGACAAACAGACCGGTGGTCAGCGCGTCGGCCTTCGCCGAATCGGTATCGACGACCGTGACGCTGCGCAGGCCGTTATCAGTCGGATATCCGGTCGAAGGGTCAAAAATATGATGGTATCGCTTGCCATCCTGCATGAAATATCGCTCATAGTCGCCCGAGGTCACGACCGATTCATCGGTCATCGAGATCACCGCAACCGAGCTTGCACTGTTGTCCGGGTCGGCAATGCCGATGCGCCAGGTACCGTCCTCGCTATTGGGGTTCTGGCCGATGCCGTAGATATTGCCGCCCAGCTGCGCGAGCGCCTGCATGGTATCCCCTGCCATCCGGCAGATGGCTGCCGCATCATTGGCCGCCCAGCCCTTGCCGATGCCGCCGAGGTCAACCTGTGCACCATTGAGCAGCTGCACGGTATTGTTCCCCAACAGCTGAATATTGCGCCAGCCGACCTTCTTAAGTGTCTCATCAATCTCCGCCTGAGTCGGGACGTGTTCGTGATCGGTACCGATACCCCACAGATCGGACAGCGGTGCAGTGGTCGGGTCGTATGCACCGCCCGTCAGCTCGGCATACTGTACCGCGGTCTCAATTGCCTCGTAAAGCTCGTCCGACACGGTGACCGGCTGACCGTTCGCCGCGTTGAGCGCAGACAGCTCACTCTCTTCCCGCTGGCGCGACATGAGCTGGTCCAGTCCATTGATATGCTGTTCGACCTCTACCCTTGTATCTTCAGCCGTCTTTTCGTTTTTGTCATAGGTCGTGACGGTCATAAAGGTATCCATCGCATAAAAGTCCGACTGACTGGACGCAGGCTCACAGCCGGACACCAAAAGCAATGCGCCCAGCATACCCGCGGCTAATAGTTTCTTCATCTTCACAACAGGGCCTCCGTATCATTTGCTGATGGGAATTAGTATATCACAACTTTTGATGAAAGACTATAAAAACCGTCCAATTTTCCCATATTCGTGCGGTTTTGTCCGCACATAAGACAAAGCGCGCAGCCTAACGGCTGCGCGCTGAAAAAACTTATACGTAGAACAGAATGTCGCTGTATGTCGGGAAGGGCCAATACTCCTTGGAGACCAGGTTCTCCAGTTCGTCCGCGAGCTTTCTGGCATCCTTCATCGCCGGCAGAACCTCGTCGCGGTAGTAGCGCGACAGCTTGCGCGCGCCCACGCCGCCGGGTGCGACAGCGAATGCCTCGGTCAGAACATCCTTTGCAGCCTCTACCTTGTGCGCCAGCACGTCCTGTGCAGCAGACAGCGCAGCGGTCTTGTCGGTGACTCGGCGTACCATCTCGACCTCAGCCGGAGCGTCTACGCCGATCTGCTTCTTGAGTGCAACACCCTCCGCCAGATCGCGGGAGAACTTGGCACAAGCGGGCAGGATGAGCTTGCGCAGCATGTCGAGCATGGTCAGTGCCTCAATGCGCAGGGTCTTTGCGTACTCTTCGAGCAGAATCTCCTCACGCGAGCCAACCTCGACCGGCGTGTAAACGCCGTGACGGGTGAACAGCTGGAGGTTCTTCTTGTCGGTGTAGTGCGGCAGTGCATCGGGCGTGGATGCCAGATTGGACAGACCGCGCTTCTTCGCCTCGACCAGCCATGCGTCGTCGTAGCCGTTGCCGTTGAAGATAATGCGCTTGTGCGCCTTGATCTCGCGGATGATCAGCTCGGACAGAGCCTGCTCAAAGTTCTCAGCCTGCTCGAGCTCGTCAGCAAACTGGCGCAGCTCTTCTGCTACCGCAGTGTTCAGGATGGTGTTGGTACATGCCACGTTGAAGGTCGAACCGGGCATACGGAACTCGAACTTATTGCCGGTGAAGGCAAAGGGCGAGGTACGGTTACGGTCAGAGGTATCCTTGGGGATGTTGGGCAGGGCGCTGACGCCGATGTCCATGTGGGTCTTTTCGGCTGCGTGGTAGGTCTTGCCCGATACCATCGCGTCAACGACTGCGCCCAGCTCGTCACCAATGTACATGGAGACAACTGCCGGAGGTGCCTCGTGTGCACCCAGACGATGGTCATTGCCCGCGCTCGCTGCCGACAGGCGCAGCAGATCCTGATACTCGTCGACTGCCTTGATGACAGCGGTCAGGAACAGCAGGAACTGTGCGTTAGAGGACGGGGTGTTGCCCGGCTCGAGCAGGTTCTCGCCGCGCTCGGTAGAGATCGACCAGTTATTGTGCTTACCCGAACCGTTGATGCCCTCAAACGGCTTTTCGTGCAGCAGGCAGACAAAACCGTGACGGTCAGCGACGCGCTTCATGACCTCCATGGTCAGCTGGTTGTGGTCGACCGCAATGTTGGTGGTCTCAAAGATCGGAGCCATCTCGTGCTGGCAGGGTGCAACCTCGTTGTGCTCGGTCTTGGAGTAGATGCCGAGCTTCCAGAGCTCCTCGTCAAGCTCTGCCATGAATGCCTTGACGCGCGGACGGATGGAACCGAAATAGTGGTCATCCATCTCCTGACCCTTGGGTGCGGGTGCACCGAACAGGGTACGGCCGGTCAGGATGAGGTCGGGGCGCTTGGCGTAATCGCTCTTGTTGATGAGGAAATATTCCTGCTCCGGGCCAACCGTGGTGGTAACATGCTTGCAGTCCTTGCCAAACAGGCGCAGTACGCGGCAAGCCTGCTTGGAGATCGCTTCCATCGAGCGCAGAAGCGGGGTCTTCTTGTCAAGGATCTGGCCGGTGTACGAGCAGAATGCAGTCGGGATGCACAGAGTGTGATCCTTAATGAATGCATAGGAGGTCGGGTCCCATGCGGTGTAACCGCGTGCCTCAAAGGTCGCGCGCAGACCGCCCGACGGGAAAGACGATGCGTCCGGCTCGCCCTTGATGAGCTCCTTGCCCGAAAACTCCATGATGACCGCGCCTTCGGCACCCGGGGTGATGAACGAGTCATGCTTTTCCGCGGTGATACCGGTCATAGGCTGGAACCAATGGGTATAATGGGTCGCCCCCATCGAGATGGCCCAGTCCTTCATTGCGTTGGCCACGATGTTTGCAACCGTCGGGTCGAGTGCGGTGCCCTCCGTGATCGTGCTCTTGAGCGCCTTGAATACGTCTTTGGGCAGACGCTCCTTCATGACCGATTCGTTGAACACCATACTACCGAACAGTTCGGGTACTTTGCTCATGGTTTGCCTCCTATTTTTAATCCAAGTTCAAATTTTGAGAGACGGCCCCCCTTGGGCCGGGGCTGGTCTGCGTTTTTCTCGCGGCAGACCAACTATAAATTTCATTATATGCGCATTTTTTCCCTTTGTCCAGCGCAGAACCGCCCTGTGAACGCCGGTTTTCTGCAATCGACAAGGATAGCCGCTCCGCGCCGCTCCTTTCTATGCAAAATGCAAAAAATCCATTTTTCCGACCCTTCTCTCCCCCGATATCCCCTCTTGACGCGCCTTGCCAAACCGTTTATCATGGTAATATCTCATATTTTCCGCCAAGGAGGCCATTTATGAAACTTTCTTTCACAAAAATGCAGGGCTGCGGAAACAGCTATCTCTATTTTAATTGTTTTGAACAGTCAATCAAAAACCCGTCTGAGCTGGCCATTCGCCTCTCTGAAGTGCACTTCGGCGTAGGCAGTGACGGCATCATTCTGATCTGTCCGTCCGAGGTCGCAGACGCAAAAATGCGCATGTTCAACGCCGACGGCAGTGAGGGTAAAATGTGCGGCAACGGTATCCGCTGCGTGGGCAAATACCTGTACGATTATGGCATGGTGGGTGACCGTACCGAGATCACGGTCGAGACGCTGTCGGGCATCAAGCACCTGACCCTGTATCCGGAAAACGGCAAGGTCGTTCAGGTACGCGTGGACATGGGCGCTGCCATCCTGACCCCCAGCGAAATCCCCTGCACGCTGCCCCAGCAGGCAGGCACCGATCTGACCGTAAACGGTGTGACCTACGCGGCGACTGCGGTCGGTATGGGTAACCCGCACTGCGTCCTGTTCCAGGAGGAGGATGTAGACGGTCTGGATCTCGAGAAGATCGGCCCGGACTTTGAGCACCACCCCGCTTTCCCCGAGCGCGTCAACACCGAGTTCATCAATGTACTGGGTGACCACGAACTCAAGATGCGTGTCTGGGAGCGCGGCAGCGGTGAGACCTGGGCATGTGGTACTGGCACCTGCGCAGCAGCAGTCGCAGCCGTGCTCAACGGTCACTGCCCCAAGAACGAGGACATTCTGGTACACCTGCGCGGCGGCGATCTGACCATCTGCTACACCGACGAGACCGTCTGGATGACCGGCCCCGCTGTCACCGTATGCGAGGGTACCGTAGAAGCATGATTCGTTATCTCTTTTTCGACCTCGACGGCACACTGACCGACCCCAAGGAGGGTATCACCAAGTCGGTGGCCTACGCACTGGACAAGGTATGCGGCATTCAGGTAGACGATCTGGATACGCTGACCGCCTACATCGGCCCCCCGCTCGTCACCGGTTTTATGGAGAACCACGGCGTAGACCGTGAGACCGCGCTCAAGTGTCAGGACGCCTACCGTGAGCGCTTCCGCGTAGTCGGTCTGTTTGAAAACCGTCTGTTCCCCGAGATGCCCGGACTGCTGGCCGATCTCAAGGCACAGGGCTACGTCCTGTGTACCGCGACCTCTAAGCCGCAGGACTTTGCGGTTCGTATTCTGGATCACTTTAACCTGTCCCAGTACTTCACCCTGATTTCGGGTGCGACCATGGACGGCACGATCTCGACCAAATTGCAGGTCATTGAGCACACGCTCGCGCAGCTCGGTCATCCCGACCGCGACAGTGTCCTGATGATCGGCGACCGCAGACACGACATCGAGGGCGCACACGCGGCACAGGTGCGTGCGGTCGGTGTTCTGTTCGGTTTTGGTTCGCGCGAGGAGCTCGAGCGCGCAGGCGCAGATGCCATTGCACTCACCATCGGCGACCTTCCCGCAGTCATCGCAGGCTTTGCCGACTAAGTTTATCTTCCCGCCGGGTTTTCCAGCGAAAACCCGGTTTTTCTTATGCGAAAAATCTTCCGAATATGCAGAAAACCGCAGTCTTAACAGACTGCGGTTTTCTGTGCAGGGGTATCAGGTGCCGCTTGATCACGGCAATTTTAAGAAGGAGAGTTTTGGAGAAACGAATTTCTGAGTCACGCAGATTTACTGCATCTGTCGTGCCGGCATGACAAAGGCACGGAACAGAGGCAATTCCCGTGTATGGGGGATCGCATACTGTGCCCGGCATTCCGGACAAAACATTTGGTTATACAGAGCGATCTTACGGAAGCGATCCTCGGCCTGGCCAGTCAGATCCATTGTGTGAACATGATTACAGCGAAAGCGTACTTCGTACAGCATATGTGCGACCTCCTATATCTTAGATTTCATTAACTCGATTATATCCAAACATTTTTCGACATTCAACGGTATTACGCACAAATATAGATGTATTTTACAAGTATTATTTGTGTGAAACGTCAATAATTTACGTGTTCTTTACAAAAATACACCGAAAAAGTTATATTTTTCAGGTGATATTTTCTTGCAAAAAGTTACGAAATTTTTAGACTTTTGAGTCATCTTTTCCGTATATATCGAATTTTTTAGTTTTTGATATATGAAATCGATTTCATATATCCTGTGAAATCGATGCAAAAAAGAGCCGCCAATCCAAGGCGGCTCTCGATTTTCGCCGTATTTTTCGCAATACAGCGGCAATTTCTTATATGAACTTATTTTTTATGCCTGTGCGGTGATGGTGACCGTACCAGCCTCGGTTACAACATCAAAGCCAACCAGAGCCTTGAACAGGTCTGCTGCGGCGTAAGTCGTGCCGTCTACGATGTACGGTGCAACGCCATACTGTGCGGGAGCGGTCATACCAACTGCATCCTCGATCTTGGTGGTCGAAACGTAGTTGTCGGTACCAATCTCCAGTGTCATCGAACGGGTGTCGTTCTCAACGGTAACGTACTCCTTGCCGTCCTTCTGCTCATAGCTGACCGTGCATCCCAGAGCCTCTGCTGCTGCGCGAACGGGTACAACTGCAACGCCGTCCTTCATCTCGCCCTTGACTTCCAGAGTCTTGCCGCCAGCAACGATGGTCAGCTCGGTGGTCTCAGCAGCGGTCTGCTCGGTCTCACGGGTTGCCTGGGTCTCGGTAGCGGTCTCCTCGGTTGCTGCTGCCGGCAGAATTACAACCTTCTGGGTGTAAGCCTGACCCGGATAGCTCATTGCAACGATGTCGTACCATGCCAGGAAACGGGTGCCCTCGGTCAGGTCAGCCTTGGTTACGATATTCTTGGTCTTGTAAGGTGCGTAAGTGGTCTTGTCGTCCATGCGGATGATCATGCTGCCGTCTGCGGTCAGAACCTCGGTCATGCCCTCTTCGTTGGTAGAAACCGTGCCAACCTCGTGCAGGGATGCCGGGGTATTCTCACCCACGCCAACCAGAATCAGCTCGCAAGCCGACTGCGGCGGCAGGCTGCGGGTCATTGCCTTGGAGTAGTATGCGTAAATCTTGTCGCCTTCCTTGATGTCGGACAGTGCTGCGGCAGCGCCGGTCTCGTTGTTTACGATCAGGGTGTCTGCGCTCAGGTTGAGCTGGATTTCCTGCTCATCGGTGGTCTTGACCAGAATCGAGGAAACGGTCTCGCCGTCCAGGTTGATCTTGCTGACGGTTGCCATCGAACCGGTGCGGAAAGACTCCTTGACCTGCGGTACTGCGGTGGTCGTGGTCTCGGTTGCGGCGGTGTTATCGGCTGCCGGAGCGGTGGTCTCTGCTGCGGCCAAATCTGCTGCAAATGCTACGCTGCTGCACGCCAGTACGGCACTCAGGCCCATTGCTAAAATCTGCTTCTTTTTCATAATCTTCGTCCTCCTTTGGATTCTCTTGTTAGGTTAGACGCAGGCTCTCTCCAAAAGTTCCAGGTTTTTCCCATTCTTTTGAAAAAATTTTTTATACGTCCATTCCGTCCGGTACCTGCACGCTGCCGCTCTGGCTGCGCAGGGCAGCGCTGAGCGAAATGGCATAGGTCGAGGTGCGTCCGCCGATCGGCATAGTCACATAAATGCGTCCGGTCTGCTGGCTGAATACGCCACTCTGCTCGGTCGCGCTGTAATCGACCTGCTTGAGCACGACATTGGAACCGCTCACCAGTTCATTCAGCACGCCCGGCATAAACGAAAACGCATATCGTCCATTTTGTGCACTCACGTCCATGACAGCACTGACCGGAATGCGGGCATCTGCCGTGCCCAGCGTCACCGGCTGTGCCGCCTTGACCGTTTTTCCGTTCTCGTAGCGATAGAGCGTACCGTTTTTCTGGTACAGCCCCATAATGAGCGTGCCATCCTGCCGCAGTTCAGCCGAGAAATCCTGACCGTCCACGGTCAGCGTACCGCTGCATGCAGCCTCATTGTAGGCGTTGTCGGTGATGGTTGCGGTCAGATCGTAGGTACGTGCACCCGACTGCGCATTCTGCATGCGTATCTGATCGTACGCCTGACAGCTCTGGAACAGGGTCAGCGTATCCGATGCCTTGCTCGCGCTGACGCTGCCGCGCTCCACGAGTGCTTCGAGCAGCATGTCTGTCCCGTCTGCCGTCGGGCGGCTGAGCGCGGTGTAGCTCATGGCAACCACATGGTCACGCAGGAACGGGTCGGTGTCACAGTTGACCTCATCGATCACACCCAGCGTCTCGGCGTAGTCCAGCGCGGTCTTATAAGTATATCCATTTCCGTCCTCGTATCCCAGTGCACGCAGCAGGAAGGTTGCATATTGCTGTGCGCTGCACGTATCGCGGGTGCCGAACTTGGTGTCGCTGACACCAACGGTCAGCTTGTTCTCGTACAGCCAGCCGATATAGGGTGCCGCCCAATCGGGTACGTCGGTAAACGGAACGTCATAGTTTCCGGCCATCGCCGCATCTTCCTCACCCAGCAGGCGCACCAGCATAATGGCAGCCTCGGCACGGGTGGGTGTGCGATCGAGTTCATAGCCGTTCTGCGTACCGACGAGCAGTCCCATATTTTTGAGCGCATCGGCACAGTGTGTAAAATTGGCCGCACCGGCCATACCAGTCAAAGCAGCAGCGGCCAGCACGCCTGCGGTCGCTCTGCGCATCCATTGTCTCATGCGGAAAAGTTCCTCCTTGTCCTGTTTTTCTTCTCCATTGTATCACAAGCCCTCTGTTTCTGACAAAATAAATTTTTTCCAGCCATCAAACCACGGCCAATCGGACATGCTACAACCATTGGAGGGATGACAATGAATCTGCAAAAATGTGCGGTGATCGGCACCGGTTTTGTCGGTGCGACAGCCGCTTACACACTGGCCACGAGCGGTCTGTTCTCCGAACTGATTCTGCTCGATGTCAACCGTGCCAAGGCTGAGGGGGAAGCCGCCGACATCAGTCACGGTGTCTCTTTTGCCCAGCCCTGTGCCGTGCACGCCGGTGATTATCAGGATCTCAAGGACTGCGGTCTGGTCATTCTGGCCGCCGGAGCCAACCAAAAACCGGGTGAAACCCGCATTGACCTGCTGCACCGAAACGAAGTGATCTTAAAGAGCATTCTGGATGCCGTGCTCTCCGTTGCGCCCGACTGCATTCTGCTCGTGGTATCCAATCCGGTCGATCTGCTCACCTATCTCGCGCAAAAACTGTCCGGCCTGCCCGCCTGCCGAGTCATCGGTACGGGAACCGTGCTGGACACCGCACGACTCAAGTATCTGGTCGGTCAATATTTGCAGGTAGACAGCCGCAATGTGCACGCCTTCATCATCGGCGAACACGGCGACAGCGAACTTGCCGTCTGGTCGTCGGCCAATGTGTCGGGCATGGATTTACCCGACTACTGCCGCATTGCGGGCAAGGAATTTTCGCAATCGGTGCTGGATGACATCTATCAAAACGTGCGCGACGCGGCCTACCACATCATCGAGGGCAAGGGTGCGACCTACTACGGCATCGGTATGGCGGTATTGCGTATCGCACGCGCCATCGTGCGCGGAGAGCGCTCGGTGCTTCCGGTGTCCTCGGTCATTCAGGGACGATACGGTGTGAACGAAATCTGTCTGGGACTGCCGTCGGTTCTGGGCAAAAACGGCATCGAGACCGTGCTCGATCTGCCGCTCAGCTACGAGGAGCGCAAGCGGCTGGAATCCTCAGCTGCCAAACTGCGCACCCTGCTCGATGAAATGAAAATCTGAACAGACACAAAAAGAGACCGCCCAAATGGACGGTCTCTTGTGTTTGCAAAAAATCTTACTTTGCAGGAGTTGCAGGAGTCAGCTCGGTAGCCGGAACAGACTCAGTGGTCTTGTCGGTTGCCGGAGCGGTAGCCTCGTCCTTCTTCTCCTCAGCAGGCTTTACCTCGGTTGCCGGAACGGTGGTAGCCTCTGCTGCGGTCTCAGCCTCAGCGGTCAGCTCTTCCAGCGTCTTGTAGGTGTCCAGATCGGTCGGGTACTTAACCTCAACTGCGTCGCCAACCTTCTTTGTAGCCATGTTCATCTGCATGGTAACGTCAACCTTCATGCCCAGCATCTCCATGGTCATTGCCATGTCAGCCTTCTCGTCGTACAGACCGCCGTTCTTGAAGGTAACCTCAACGTCAGCCTTGCTCAGATCCAGAGCCAGCTTGAACATATCCTCGGTCAGGCCCTGTGCCTTCATTTCCTCGGTCAGCTCGACCTGCGTGGTCATCTGGCTGAACAGCTCGGTGAACAGGCCGTTGAATGCCTCGGTGTTGTAGCTCATCTTGTAGGTGTTGCCATCCTGCGAGATGCTGTCTACCATGCACAGCGGCATAGTGGTCATACCGGTCAGCTGCTGCATATCAAAGCCCTTGAACACGGTCTCGAGGTCAAGATCCTGCTTCATCTTGGAGCCCATCATGTTGGTGTATGCAACGCCGTCCTTGACGTACATTTCCATCGGAACGTCCATCTTCTCGGTCTTGCCGTCCTCGGTGGGTACGTTTACGGTCAGAGAGCCGGTCATAGCCATCTGCATCTCTTCGAGCTTCGCCGGGTCAGCCTTAACCTGTACGTTGAACTTGCCGGAAGCGTCAACGCTCAGATCTTCAACCTTCATGTTCATGGTGAAGTCAGCGGTTGCGTCAGCCGAGGTGGTTGCAGCAACAGCCTTGTAAGCCTCGTTGAAGTTGCGCAGCGTCTCAAAGGTCTTCTGCACCGGAGCTGCCTTCTCAGCGTCAACAGCCTTGTCGCCCACCAGCTTGGTCAGCAGGTCGGTCTCGCCGGACTTCGGAGCGACAGACAGTGCGGTGTAGCTCATTGCAACAACGTCGTCACGCATGAAGTCGTCAGCGTCCATGTTGAACATATCGACTACGCCCTTCTCGGTTGCGAAATCGATTGCCTTATCGTAAGTAAAGTCGCCGCCCTCTGCATCGGAGTAGCCCAGTGCGCGCATCAGGAAAGTGGTGTACTGCTGTGCGGTGCACTTGTTGCCCGGCTCAAAGGTGGTTGCGGTTGCGCCAGAGGTCAGACCCTGATCGTACAGCCATGCAACATAGGGCTTTGCCCACTCGTAGCCGTTGTCCAGATCGGTGAACGGGAACTTGTCTGCGTTTGCCTCATAGTAAGTCTTGGCCTCTGCCTCCTTACCCAGCAGGCGAACCATCATGGTTGCAGCCTCTGCACGGTCGGGAGCGCGGTCGAGATCATAGCCTGCCTCAGAACCCTGGAACAGACCCAGATCCTTCAGAACATCTGCGCTGGAAGTAAAATTAGCGGCAGAAGCGCCCGATGCCAGCATAGCGGCTGCGAGCGAACCAATTACCATGGACTTCATTACTTTTTTCATTTCCAATCATCCTCCTTCAGGATACCTATGGGATATTATAGCACTTTACCCAAAGAAAGCAAGGCGAGCGGGCCTTTTTTCGCATTTGTTCATTAAATTTTTACAAAGAAACAGGAATGAATCAGATATCTTTTAGGACATCTGTCATTCCTGTTCTCAGTTTCAGAAACTATTTCTAGATATTTTTTACGGCGTGTTGGAAATCTTGATGTAGCTCGAATAGCCGCTCGGCAGAGAAAATGCCGGTACATCTGTCGTTTTTACCGTCTCGGTCGACACACTGTACATCACATCATGAAGCGTCATATACAGCGAGCTGATGGCCGGAATTCCCTTGTCATCAAAAGTCAGCTGTGCTGCACCCTCAGACAGCGTCATGGTATAAGTCTGTCCCTTTTGCGTAATATCGCCAATCAGGCTGCGCGCCGGCATGGGCGTCATCACAAGAGACAGAATGTTGACATCACGCAGGAAGGCTGCAACCTGATCGTCACGGTAATCGCCTGCCGTCCAGGGCGAAATGGAAATACCGCTGCTGTCACGCAGGACGATGACCTGCTGAGACACCGAGTGACCGCCATTTAATGCGATCGACAGCATACCGTCCAGGCGCGAGCGGTTGCCCTCGTTGATGAGCGTACCGTGCAGGCTCATGCTGTTGCCCTTGCCATCGTCCAGAATGGCGGCAAACACGTCGCTCTGATACGGTGCACTCGCCTGTACCTGATTGGTCAGTGCGGTGATCTGCGCAGTCTCGGCGTGTACCGACTCGGCCTTTTTCGCGTCCACCGCACCATCCTGCACCAGCTTGCCAAGCAGGTCAGTCTCGCTGCCCTTGGGCTTGAGCTCCAGCGCCATACGGCTCATCTGTGCCGCATCATCTCGACGGAAATCGTCTAGATCGCACGAGAAATTGTCGATCAGACCAATGCGCATACCAAACGACAGCGCGTTGTCATAAGTAAAATCACCCGCCTGATCGGAATAACCCAGCGCACGCAGCATGAGTGCGGTGTACATCTGCGCAGTACACGGCGACTCGGGCTCAAACTTGTCATAGCTTGCGCCGCGAATCATGCCGCGATGGTAGAGCAGATTGACATACGGTTTCTGCCAGTCCTGTAAATCGGTAAACGGTGTTCCGGCAGCCTCCTTGGCTTCCTCCTCCAGTCCCAGCAGACGCACCAGCATAACCGCTGCCTCCGCACGGGTGCACGGCTCTTCCAGCTCGTACACCGGGCGGCCAAAACGGTCTACACCCGCGCCCTGAAACAGTCCCAGCTCATACAGCACATCCGCACTCGCGGTATAGTCCGCCGTGGGGGTATTTTCCGCCACCACCTCTTCGGGCGGCGGGGTCATCTCGGACACCACTGCGCCCGCCGAACCTGTCAGCAGTCCGACAGCGCAAAGTCCTGCAAGCAGTCGTCTCATTGACTTCCTCCTGTCACTTGTTCATCACAACCAGATGCGGATAAGCAATATCAATGCCTTCCTGATCAAAGCGCTTCTTGATGCGGCGCATCAGATCGGCACGCATGGCAAAGGTCGTGCCGTTGTCCTTGCCCCACAGCAGTGCACGCAGGACAACCGCCGAGTCTGCCAGCTCATTGACACGCACGGTTACACGCGGTGCGCCGTTTGCCTTGGCTTCCTCGGTACGCAGATCCAGATAATCGGGATGTTCACCCACCTCGTCAGCCAGTACGGCCAGCGCCTGATCGACATCAGATTCGTATGTAATACCGATATCCAGCGTCAGGCATACATTCTTGTCGCCATAGTCGGCATTCTCCACGATGGCGGCATTCATGGTGCTGTTCGGGATGATGACACGCTTGTTTTCAATCGTGCGCAATACGGTATGCCGCAGGCTGATCTCCTCAACCGTACCGGCGACACCCTGAGACACGACGTTGACAACGTCTCCGATGACAAATGGTCGGAAGGCCAGAATCATCATGCCGCTGGCAATGGAGCCCAGCGCTTCCTGACCGGCCAGACCAAAGACAACTGCCAGCACACCACCGGCTGCAAGCAGCTTGGTCATAGCCTGATTGAGTGCCGGAATGCTGGAAACGATGATGGCGAAGGCGGCAAAGTAGATCAAAAACAGCACCGGATAGCGCAGAAAGGCGGCAAGCGTCGCACCTGACTTGTTAATCTCCTTCATGTGGTCGGTTATTCTGCGGAAGATGCGGTTTGTGATCTTGACCGCAATCAGCATCAGCAAAATTGTGACTGCAATCAGCAGCGCCTTACCCAAAAAGATGCCCACGGTATTGTCATTGAAAAAATCATTCAGCACCGTCCACCAAGACTTAGGCAATGCAGCCGCAATCGCGTCCTCTGCTGCCCCGGTCAGTGCACCACCGGCATCGGTTACGGTATTGGTTCCAGTCTCCATAATTGTCTCCTCCTTTTCTCTTGATAGCGCGAGAGCCGCGCAATATCTGCGCGGCCCTCATCAGACAGATCGTTTTTAAACTTAGTATGCGATGCCCCAGACGATCATCTTCTTGGCCGGCTTGCCGCAGATCGGGCAAACGTCGTCCAGGTGTTCCTGTTCGAAAGGCATGCAGCGGGAGGGCATACCGGTCTCCTCCTTGACCTTTTCCTCGCAGGTCAGATCGCCGCACCACATGGACTTGACAAAGCCCGTATGCTCCTTGAGGATGTTCTTCATATCCTCGAGCGAGTGTGCCACATAGGTGTGCTCCTCGCGGTTCTTGAGCGCCTTGTCAAACAGAGCCTGCTGTACCTCGTCGAGCAGCTTGGGTACAACGGTGGTCAGGTCCTCGAACTTGACGACGGTCTTCTCGCGATTGTCGCGGCGAACCAGAACGCACTGGCCGTTCTCGATATCACGCGGACCAACCTCAAGACGGAGCGGGAAGCCCTTCATCTCGTACTCGGCAAACTTCCAGCCGGGGCTGTTGTCGGTGACGTCGATCTTTACGCGGATGCCAGCCTGCTTGAGCATCTCGTACAGCTCGGTTGCCTTGTCGATAACGCCCGGCTTGTGTGCTGCAACCGGGATAACAACCAGCTGGAAGGGAGCGATCTTCGGCGGCAGTACCAGACCCTCGTTATCGCCGTGGGTCATGATGATCGCACCGATCAGACGGGTGGATACGCCCCACGAAGTCTGATACATGTACTGGAGGGTGTTGTTCTTGTCGGTGAACTGCATGTTGAATGCGCGTGCAAAGCCGTCACCAAAGTAGTGCGACGTACCGGACTGCAGTGCCTTGCCGTCGTGCATCATTGCCTCGATGGTGTAGGTATCCTCTGCACCTGCGAAACGCTCCTTGTCGGTCTTCTGACCCTTGAGTACCGGGATTGCAAGGTAGTCCTCACAGAAGGTTGCGTAGATGCCCAGCATACGCATGGTCTCCTCGCGTGCTTCCTCCTCGGTTGCATGGACGGTATGACCCTCCTGCCACCAGAACTCACGCGAACGCAGGAACGGACGGGTGGTCTTCTCCCAGCGAACAACCGAGCACCACTGGTTGTACAGCTTGGGCAGGTCACGCCAGGAACGAACGATCTTCGCATAGTGCTCGCAGAACAGGGTCTCGGAGGTCGGACGGACGCACAGACGCTCCTCGAGCTTCTCCGAACCGCCATGGGTAACCCATGCGCACTCGGGTGCAAAGCCCTCAACGTGGTCTGCTTCCTTGAGCAGCAGGGATTCCGGAATAAAGAGCGGCATTGCCACATTCTCGTGACCGGTCTCCTTGAACATGCCGTCCAGAGTCTTCTGGATGTTCTCCCACAGAGCCTGTGCATAGGGGCGCATAATAACGCAGCCCTTGACCGACGAGTAGTCGATCATCTCAGCCTTCTTGACGATGTCGGTATACCACTGGGCGAAATCGACGTCCATGGACGTGATCTCAGATACCAGTTTCTTCTTATCTGCCATTTGTGCAATCACCTTTTCTGTAAATTTAGGAATCGTGCGGCAAGCCTTTGGGCAATGCCGCACGCGGAATGCCTGGTTGATTCTTACTTACACAGGCGGGACTTCACTTCATATTCCAGCTTCTCGACGAATTCAGCGATGGGCATGACAGTGGTCTTACCATCACGACGGTCACGTACAGCGACCTGGCCTGCCTCTTCTTCCTTATCGCCCAGTACCAGCATGTACGGTACCTTCTCAAGCTGTGCCTCGCGAATCTTGTAGCCAATCTTCTCGTTGCGCTCGTCAAGCTCGGTGCGGAAGCCCTTGTCCTCGAGCTGACGCTGAATTTCTTCCGCATATGCGCGGTTACGGTCGGTCATGGTCAGCAGCTTAACCTGTACCGGTGCCAGCCAGGTCGGGAACGCACCAGCGAAGTGCTCGGTCAGGATGCCGATGAAGCGCTCGATGGAACCGAAGACTACGCGGTGAATCATAACCGGACGGTGCTTCTGGTCATCCGCGCCGGTGTACTCAAGCTCAAAGCGCTCGGGCAGCTGGAAGTCCAGCTGAATGGTGCCGCACTGCCAGGTACGACCCAGGCAGTCCTCCAGATGGAAGTCAATCTTCGGGCCGTAGAATGCGCCGTCGCCCTCATTGATTACGTAATCCTTACCCATTTCCTCCAGTGCAGCCTTCAGACCGTTGGTTGCCATCTCCCAATCAGCCTCATCACCCATGTGATCTTCCGGCATGGTGGACAGCTCAATGTGGTACGGGAAGCCGAACATGCTGTATACGTCATCGATCAGCTTGCAGACGCCCTTGATCTCGTCCTTAATCTGCTCACGGGTCATAAAGATATGCGCATCATCCTGAGTGAAGCAGCGTACGCGCATCAGGCCGTGCAGGGCACCCGACAGCTCATGACGATGTACCAAGCCCAGCTCACCGACACGCAGCGGCAGCTCACGGTAAGAGTGCGGCTGATTCTTATAGACCAGCATACCACCCGGGCAGTTCATGGGCTTGATGGCGAAATCCTGCTCATCAATGACCGTGGTGTACATGTTGTTTTTATAGTGATCCCAGTGACCTGAACGCTCCCACAGACTGCGGTTGAGCATGATCGGGGTAGAGATCTCCTGATAGCCCGCCTTGCGGTGAATCTCACGCCAGAAGTCAATCAGGGTGTTCTTGAGGATCATACCCTTGGGCAGGAAGAACGGGAAGCCCGGGCCCTCGTCCATCATAGTAAACAGACCCAGCTCGCGGCCCAGCTTACGATGATCGCGGCGCTTTGCCTCCTCGATGCGCTGCAGATATGCATCCAACTCATCCTTCTTGGGGAATGCGGTACCGTAAATACGCTGGAGCATCTTGCGGCTCGCGTCACCACGCCAGTAAGCACCGGTAACCGAGGTCAGCTTGAGCGCATTGCCCTTAACACGACCGGTCGAATCCAGGTGCGGACCAGCGCACAGGTCGGTGAACTCGCCCTGCTTGTAGAAGGAGATGACTGCATCCTCGGGCAGATCGTCGATGAGCTCTACCTTGTACGGCTCTTCCTTCTCTTCCATGAGCTTGCGTGCCTCGGCGCGCGGCAGCTCGAAGCGCTCGAGCGGCAGCTTCTCCTTGCAGATCTTCTTCATCTCTGCCTCGATCGCATCCAGGTGCTCCTGGGTCAGCGAGAACGGCAGGTCGATATCGTAATAAAAACCGTTATCGATCGCCGGGCCAATGGCCAGCTTTGCCTCGGGATACAGGCGCTTAACTGCCTGCGCGAGGATATGAGAGACCGTATGACGGTAGGTATCACGGTATTCCGGGTTTTCAAACGTGTACTGATTGTCAGACATAATGGTTCCATCCTTTCTGTGGCTTTGGGGCGAACAAAAAAGCCCACCCCCAAATCGAAATTGATTTCAGGGGTGAGCTTGTAAAACCCACGGTTCCACCCTGCTTGCAGCCATGACAACACGGCTGCCGCTCGGAGCCCGTAACGAGGGCGATTCGGCACAGGATACTGTAATTTTCCCCTGTGCGGCTCAGGAACCGGTATGCCGTTTTCTCCAGCCCGATGTCCGCTTCCAGCCACGGCGGACGCTCTCTGTCAGGCCGCCTGTTAGAATCCGGCGGTTTCCTTCAAAGCCTTTTCGATATGAAATCTTATAATGATGATACACCAGCGCACCGCCTTTGTCAACCAGACACCTGCCCAAAAACCGGTGTCAATTCAGGCAAAAGCAGGGCATTTTTCCAAAACTTTACAGATTATAGCGAGTCTTGAGCGTAATGCCGGTGTAGCAGAAGGAGTGCCCAGGCCGTCTGCCGTAGAGAATAAAATCGCGCAGCAGCATGAGAGGCCGGCTGCCCTGCTCGCGGGCGGTCTGGTCAATCAGAATGCTGATCGTACCCTGCCGCAGCTCGTCGATGTTCTGCGGGGTCACGTCGTAGGCGATGACGCGCACCTTTCCGTCCCGTCCGGCCTCGCGCAGTGCCTCGCACACGCCGTGCTGACCGTTGGCGGCAACGTAGATACCCGCAAGGTCGGGATGCTCTGCCAGCAGATGCTGGGTCAGCTCATACGCGCAGTCGTCGCGGTCAAAACAGGGCTGGATGGGCAGGGTCATAATGCCGGGCGCAATGCAGCGCAGTTCCTCGGAAAAGCTCGTGCAGCGCATGCGGTGTCCATCATTGCGCAGATGGCCGGTAATCGTCGCGACCTTTCCGTCCTGTGCGACCATGAGTGCCATCAGCCCTGCCGCCGTGCGGCCTGCGCGGGCATTGTCCTGTCCGACAAAGCACATGCGCCTCGACTGCGGCAAATCGGCGTTGAACGTCACGACCGGAATGCCCTGATCGGCAATCTCGTTGAGCTTTTCACAGATGATCGCATCATCTGCCGGTGTGATGGCCAGACCATGAATGCCCATCTCCATCAGCTCATCGAGGTACAGCATTTCCTGTATAGCGTCCACCGACTCCATGGTGCGGATAACAACCTCCACGCCCTCTTTTTGCAGTGCACGTGCGGCCTGCTCGGCACCTTCCACAACGATTTTCATGGTTGGTGTCTCAGCCGACTGCACGATGATACCAATTTTGATCTGCTTGCGGCTGCGCGCCAGTGCCTGACCGACCGCATTGGGGTGATAACCCAGTTCCTCGGCAATTCTGCGCACCCGCTCGGCGACTTCCGGGCTGACGCGTCCGCGATCGTGCAGCGCACGGTCTACCGTTCCGCGCGATACGCCTGCGATCTCAGCGATTTGTTTGAGCGTCACTGCCATCGCGACCCTCTCCTCCTTTTTCCCTTCTCTTTCCCTACGCCTCTTCCTTCTCTTCCGGTGCGTTCTGCTTGGCCTGCGCAATGCGCTCTTCCAGCACACGGATAAACTCTTTCTTCTCCTCGTCATTGGCAAACGCGCTGTTGGGCACAATGAGACCTGCCAGATCGTCCAGATACAGATACACCTGACGCGCTGCCTCTGTCACGCGCTTAAAGCTCGCGTACGGATGCAGGGTGTCCTCGCTCTCGCCAATGAGCTGCACGCCTTCATCGGTCAATTTGAGCGTTTTCGGGCCGCAAATGTGCTTATTGGTTGCGCGTCTGAGGGTCATGTGTACATGCTTGTGTACCTTTCGCTTGTACATCTTCGGACCGCCCAAGAAACAGGCAACCGCAAGGATCAGATACACCGCAACGCTGACAGGCGTCAGCGAATTGAGCGCGTACATCAGTCCGGTACCGCCGACGATAACCAGGCCCGCCAGAATGATGCTCATATTCCGGATAGACTTCTGGGTCAGCGGGTCATGGTCGATAAAGTATATATTGTAGTCCACAAAATCCTGTGGCGTGATGACATAATTCAGTTCCATTTTTACTTCTCCGCAACTCCACTTCTTCGTTTATGTACCATGTGCCGCAATTCGGACAGAAATTCCGCCCGCTCGCTCTCACCTCGGACAAATGCCGACGGCGGAATGACCACGGTCTGACGGTCTCCATAACTCAAAAACAGATATCCGTCCTCGTCTCCGATTTGCTCAATGCTGTCGTACAGCAGGACGTTGGTCTCCTCTCCATCGTTGATGTGCAGACCGTCCTCCTCTACGCTCGTCACGGCGGTGTAGGGTGTAATGCGCGGCGCGTACTTCTTTTCGGCTGTCTTGCGCATGCTGTCGCGCATCCACTGCGGGATGAGCACCCAGGCACAGACAGCCAGAATGGCGAACGGTATGATCGCGATCATGCCAATCCGTCCGACTGCCTCGAGCAGTACGCCGACCAGCAGAATGCCCAGACTGATCAGCCAGCGCATCCAGAAAATGCGCGACGCGATGGCACGATCGTGCGCCACATGATATTTTTGATAGGCCAGGTACTCTTCCGGCCCAATCTCATAGCGATATTGCTGCAGCACAGTGTTCTCCTCCTTGCTCGTTCTGCCTTTTATGATACCATAACGTCCGCTTAGATGCAATGAAAAGAGCCGACCATTCGGTCGGCTCAGGTCGTCGGAAAACTGCGGTTTTCCGACGAATCAGCGTCCGCCGCGCAAAGCGCTCTGGACGAAGAACACCCGAAACCGCGCATCAATGAGCGGTCCCGGGTGTTTCGCTGTGCAAAAAGCCACGCACATGTCGCGTCTTTTTGCAAAAATCACACACGCCCTGCGGGCGTAAACAGTTTGAACAAGTAAAGAGCCGACCATTCGGTCGGCTCTTCGGGTGTCATCTTTGACTCGATATGTTCGGTTAGCAGGTCGCTAAAATTAGAGACCGGTGTGCTCCTTGATGTATGCACGAGCCATCTTTGCGTACTCGAACGGATTTGCCTTTGCAGGATCCTGCTCAGCCTCGACCATGATCCAGCCTTCGTAGCCAGCCTTGTCGAGCAGCTCGAATACGTCGTCGAACTGTACGCAGCCGTCCGGGTCGCCCGGTACGGTGAATGCGCCGTTGCGGACAGCGTCCAGGAAGGACCAGTGCTCAGCACGAACCTTCTCAACGATCGGCATACGCATGTTCTTGAGGTGTACGTGACCTACGCGGTCAGCGAACTTCTCCAGCATCTTAACCGGATCCTCGCCAGCGAAGGTGAAGTGGCCGGTGTCGAAGCACAGGAATACGTACTTGGGATCGGTGT
>NHCFR00700__coassemble_1034_pt1 | contig 34778 bp, 31 predicted proteins | sample NHCFR00700__metabat2_high_PE_034 | metagenome-assembled genome bin NHCFR00700 | reverse complement strand
AAGTCATCATATTAGCTAGTTACTGCACTGATATGCTAATTACCAAAATCCATTGCAAACTCAAAAACACAATGCTATGATACAGACAGATTCTTCGAAGAACCAAGAAAACACAGATAACATGTCGGATTCTAAGGAGGTTTATTCAAAATGAAACACCCTGTTAAAAAGATTCTGAGTTCTATGTTTGTTGGTTGTATGTTGCTTTCGGCTACCGCAATGTCTGCCGGGGCAACCAATGATGTTTCGCCGATTGATCTAGCTCACACGCCTAATATTCCTAGCTCTACCGTTGAGAATGTCACCGGTCGTGTAGCGATTCATGCTGCAGACGGCTCTGTGGAATATCATAATTTCGCATACAACATGCCTGCAACTTTTTCTGATGATGTTCAGGACGAGTTACTCCTTAATGCAGTATATCAGGATTATGTGAATAAGGATTCTACAAGCTCTCGTGCTACACGTGCAGCTTCTGTACAGGAACTGTTCAGCAAAAACTATGTATCCATTCCTAAAAATACCGGCGGCGCTGGTGCTACTTTCAAGTGCGACAAAATCACTCTGCAAGATCCATCTTATCTCGCAGTGCAATTAACCCACGCAACCCCCATTATGAAAAGTGTGAATTGTGCAATGATCAACCATACTGATGGAAGCGAAGTATTCCAAATGCGTTTTGGTATCAGTTCTGATTTTTCTGTAGAGTTCCATTTCTATGATAATAAGTCTTATGAAGGTGGAACTGCAGTGGTTCGAGAAAATGATTCCGTATCTGTTCGTTTGAGCGCAACCGAAGCAGACGGAAAGGGCGACCTTGACGTCTGGGCTGTTCGATAATTTGTTCTCAACTACAAAAGGTGCAGATAATTCTGCGCCTTTTGTAGTTTCTCCATCCTTCAGCCACTATTACATAGTAGAACATGTATTACATATTTAAGGAGGAATTCGTATGAAAAAGCACTTGAAAACATTGGTCTTTGCCGCTGCAACTGCAGCAGTACTGTCATGCGGTATGAATGCACTCGCCGTGTCTGATGTGCATGCAACACTGTTTACGTCCCCTGTCTTTGTCGAAGGCCGTCGGGTATATTGTCGCAACCCGCAAGACAAACGAGTAGAGTATCTCAGTTATAATGGCACCACCTATATTCCAATCCGTACTGCTGGCGAGTGGATGGGCAAAAACGTTGCCTGGGATGAGGACAGCAAGACCATCACATTGAGCGGAATCAATGAAAAGATTTATCACGATACAATCGTTGATCGCGCAGTCGATGACGACACTTTCCTGAAAATGTCCGACAACGGTGTGACCGTCCGTCTGCGTGATGACATAAAGGTCGTCGTTGACGGCAAGGAGCAGACTTTCCAAAACGCCAAGGGAGAAACCGTCTATCCGATCAACTTCAACAACATGAACTATCTGCCGGTGCGCAACATCGGGGAACTCTCCGGTATGACGGTCAAGTATATGCCTCAAAGCTCACCACAACTGCACGAAGCGATTTATCTGCGTACGGCACTGACTGATTCGCAGATTGCAGATGGTACGGCTTACGTGGAAACGCTGAAAAAGTCCACCTCGTATCAGACTCTTCTGGCGCAGAACAAAGCTCCCAAGGCATTGCAAAAAGTATATGGCCTTGATGGCAGTACAGAAGATAATATCTTTAATCTGATGCATCGCGAGTATCCAGACCTGAATGATCTGAAGGAACTGGCGACCCTGGCAAGTCAGACCATGCAGCTCTGGATCGACACCCCCAAGCCCGATTGCCCGGTTCTTGACTACTATTATGATGTCATGCAGACCCGTGCAAAGGAAGCCAAAGATGCGTGTGATGCTGTGCTTCAGGCCATTGCTGACGGCAAGGATGTAGAGACCTGCCGTACCCTGATGATACAGGATTCGTTCAAAACCGGGCATACCAGTGCAGCTTCTATGTGTGCAGAGGCCGAAGTCGCTCTCAATTATATGGAAGATGTCCTACTGGAAAACTATTGAGCATAACTGCTGATAAGAACGATATGATCTTTGCACGCTAATGTTTGGATAGAACGGAGTCTTTGTTATGAAAAAACATTGGAAAACTTTAATTTTTTCTGCTATGACTGCGGCGGTATTGTCATGTGGCGTGTCCGCCTTTGCTGTGTCCGATGTGCACGCAACTGTCTATCTTGATCCGGTTTTTGTCGAAGGACGCGAGGTCTATTGCTGGACTCCTCTTGGTAAGCAGACCGATTATCTGAGCTACAACGGCACAACTTATATCCCGATTCGTACTGCTGGCGAATGGATGGGTAAAAACGTCGCCTGGGATGAAGCAAGCAAGACCATCACACTCAGCGGAACTTCTGAAAAGGTCTATCACAACCAAACAGAGTACGAAGCAGCTGATCAGACCCTGGAAAAACTCCGTAATGAGGGTATGACCGTAAAGCTCAGAGACGACATCAAGGTTGTTGTTGACGGAAAAACGCAGGATTTCAAAAACGCCAAGGGTGAAGCCGTCTATCCAATCCATTACAACAACATGAACTACCTGCCGGTGCGCAACATTGGCGAACTGCTGAATATGACAGTCAAATATCTGCCCAAAACCGACCGCTCCCAGTCCACTATTTTCCTGCGCACTGCATTGACCGATGCACAGGTACAGGAAGGATTGAACTACGTCAAGACGCTTCAAAAACTGGAGTCTTACCAGAATGCAACTCTGCCCGCATCCCTTGTCGCAAAATTTGATGCACGCACCAATGCAGTGAATCAACAGGGTGTTGCCGCCTCCAAAAGCATGTTCCAGTGCTTCTCTTCGGTTTGGGATCAGGTAACACTGGAGGAAAGCAAAGCTTTCACCCAGGCTGCGCTGTCGTCCATCCAGAAAATGATCGACACACCATGCCCTGACCTTGCGGTTTTGAGTGCCAAGCACGCGGAAATGGTGACAGCCGCGCAGGATGCCCTGACTGCATTCCAGAAGGTACAAGCTGCAATCGATGCTGGAAAGGACGCGACAACAATCGCACAGATGCTGGGAAATGATAGCTCTGGCTCTTCGAGTGCATGCTCGACTGTCGATTACGTCGGTGCCGCAGTCAACGAAATGTACACTGTACTCTCCGAGAGTTATACACGGCAGAGTTAATCAGTCGACTATATTGAATAAACTCAAAATATCGGACAGGAACTTTCTTCTCTTACCCCTATTTTCTTCATCCTCCCAACCTGTTCCTGTTAGATAAACACAGGCCGTGCAAGATTGCACGGCCTGTACTTATTCCAATATGAAAAAACAGCCCGATCTCCCGTTCGAGATTGGGCTGTTTACTTTTGAAAAAAAGAAAACGGACATCCTTTCGGATGTCCGTGGTACGCCGGAAGGGATTCGAACCCCCGACCTTTTGGTTCGTAGCCAAACACTCTATCCAGCTGAGCTACCGGCGCATTTCGCAGTGCTGTTCGCTGACTGCTTATATATAATAGCACGGTAGGATAGGGTTTGTCAACAAGTTTTTTCTGCAAACTTCAAAAATTTTTTTGAGTCCATCTTAGCCGATCAATCTGCGGTAATATGACTCGTCTCCGGTATTGCCGACCGCACAGATCGAAGCCTGATCGAAACGGAACACTTCATTTGCCAAAGCACGCACCTGATCGGCCGTGACCGCATCATAGGCTGCAACCAGTTCATCCGAGCTGACCACATGGTCGGTAAACAGTTCATAGCGTCCCAGATGATGCATGCGGGCGTTGGTGCTCTCGAGACCCATGAGCAGATTGCTCTTGAGCTGTTCGCGGCAGCGGCTGAGTTCCTCACGGGTCGGGCCCTCTGCGCAGAAGTCACGCAGCACATTACAGATGAGCTTGGCTGCCTTAGCCTCGTCCTCCTGTCCCAATCCGACATAGATCGAGAACATGCCGGTGTCCACATGGCTGGACGGGAAAGAATAGATCGAATAGCACATGCCGTTGCGCTCACGCACGGTCTGGAACAGGCGCGAAGACATACCGCCGCCGATGATTGCATTCATAAGCTGGTATGCGTAGCGCTTATCGTCCAACAGCGGCAGACCCGGAAATCCCAGGCAAAGGTGATTCTGCTCAATCTCCTTGGAACGGATTACGACGCGCGGCTGGTAGTGTGCAGGCTCGATCTGGTTGCGTCCACTTCCCTGCATCTCACCAAACAGCTCACAGATATAGTTCAAATCGGCATCGCTGAAGCTGCCCGATAGGGCGATGACCGTATCTTCCGGGTGGTAATTCTTTCTGACGTAATCGTGCAGCGCCTTGGAGTCCATGCGTGCAAGGGTTTCCTCAGTGCCCAGAATGGGCCGGCCCAGCGCGGTTCCCTCGTAGCAAGCCTCGAACAGCTTCTCGGTTGCGACATCCTCGGGGGTATCCTCGTACATGTCGATCTCTTCCAGAACGACACCGCGCTCAAGCTCGATGTCCTCATCGGCAAAACTGGAACACAGAAACATATCGGCCAGCAGTTCAGCCGCCGTATGTAAGTGGGTATCGAGCACCTTCATATAGTAACAGGTGCAATCCTTGGTCGTAAACGCGTTGGACTGTCCGCCCATCGCGTCCATCATCGATGCGATATGGCGTGCCGTGCGCTTCTCGGTGCCCTTAAAGATCATGTGCTCAATGAAGTGTGAGATGCCGTTCTGCTCGGCACTCTCAAATCGGCTGCCGTTTCCAATCCACACGCCGATCGCAGCTGACCGGACGTGGTCAATGCGCTCGGCGACCACACGCACGCCGTTGCGCAGGGTAATTTTCTGATACATAATTTAAACTCCACCGTTCCAAACATCCGACCGATTCGAATGTTTTCATCTATTTTCTGTTTTTATTATAGCATATCGCACCATAAGAAGGAACAGGAATTTGTATCAGGCCTGTGCACAAACTGGTCAGAATGGAAAAGCGGCCATCCCGCAAAGGACAGCCGCTTGCAAAATTCTGTCTATGGTTTACTGGACATTAACCGGCAGCGTAACCTCGCCTACCGTGATCGATTGTACGTCGTCAAGGTTATAAATGGCACTCTCATAGCATCCGCTGAGGGTGAATGACCGGTCAGACATGTTGGCCGAGCCGCCGGCATAGGTGCCCAGATCAACGGTCTCGCCGCTCTTCAGTGTCATCACGACCGGGACATCACGCATCCGACGGAAGGGAGAGTCATCCGGCTCACGTCCGCTTGTCGCCTCGTAGTTGTCTGCCATCTGCTGGGTTTCCGCATTGAATGCTTCGTAATATCCGCTCACACGGAAGCCAACCGGCGACAGTCTGACCTCTGTCACAGTTGCCGTACCGGCATCGGTCACAACCTGCACGGGGTCTGCCAGCAATTCTACGCTGCTGTCCTCATACTGGACATCAAAGCGCAAGTTCCAGCTCCCCTCAATCACCTGCTGTACGTCGCCGGTCTGGCTATCGTACACGGTCAGGTCAGACATGCTCGCCTTGGCAGAGCCCATGGGAATGCTTCCATCGTCCACCGTGATCTGTTCTACGTACTGAATCTGGTTGTCGTCCGGGTCTTCATCGACGAACCACGCGCCGCCATGGCTGCCTCCCAGATGGTTGAGGCTCACCGTCGCCTCACCAAACGACAGTGTCTTAGCGTCCGTGATATCCCAGCTGCTGCCGTCGTCCCTCGTCAGGGTAAAGACAACATTCAGATTGTGTTCATCACCCAAAATCGCATCGGCCGTGACCGTAATACCCGCATCGGTATCCGAAACACCCAACGGCTTGCCGATCTTGTCGATGATCTCGGTCTGTTCGGTGCCAAAAATCGCAGAGAATGCATCACTCGCCAGACCACTGTACACAGCACCTGCGCCCATGGACATCACAGCCGCAACCGCTGCGATTGCAGCAACCGTGCGTCCAATCGGACGGCGGCGCTTTTTGGGCTGCACCGGCTCGAGCTGAGCGCGCATCAGGCGATCCACCATGTTTTTTTTCTGTTCTTCGGAAAAATGCAGTTCACTCAGCATATCTTTATACTCCTTGTTCACAGGTCTTCCCTCCCAGTATGGTTCTCAGTTTGCCGCGTGCGCGGTCAATGCGGGTGTTGATGGTCGCCGGACGTTCTCCCAGCATTTCGGCAATCTCGTGGGTCTTATAGCCCTCGTAATAGTGCAGATACAGCGGAATGCGGTACTTATCCGGCAGGGACTGCACCGCAGTCATCAGGCTGTCGTCCTGCATTTCGGGTGCTGCAACTTCGGCACAGGCTTCCATGTTGCACGTTCGCGTGCGCCAGCCGCTCTTGAGCACGTCCTTGCAAGCGTTGACAGCGGTGCGGATGATCCATGCCTTTTCGTGCTCTCGGTCGCGGAAGGTCTGTCCTGCGGTCAGGTATTTGAGAAAGACCGTCTGGCAGATATCCTCCGCGTCGTGTGTGGATTTGAGGTAAGTATAACTGAGTCGCAAAATCAGGTCGGAATAGGTATAAACCAGGTATTCCGCCTGCGTGCGGTCGAATGACTCCATAGGATTTGTCTCCTTCCCAGCGTGCCCGTTTGACCTAGGATCGGGCTTTTGATCGCTTTCACCTACAATACGAGCCGGAAGCGGGAATTCTCTCATAAGGAAAATAAAAAAATTTGCTGCGTGTATGTGGACAAAAAAAGACCACGCGCGAAGCGTGGTCTTTGATAAACGGAATTAGAGCTTTTCCTCTTCCTTAACGTCCTTCATGGACAGGTTGATACGACCCTTGTCGTCGATCTCCATGACCTTAACATAGACCATGTCGCCGACCTGTACAGCGTCCTCAACCTTCTCGATGCGATGGTCAGCCATCTTGGAGATGTGAACCATACCATCCTTGTTTGCGGTCAGGTTAACGAATGCGCCGAAGTTCATCAGGCGAACAACCTTACCGTAGTAGATCTCGCCGACCTCAGGCTCCTTAACGATTGCCTCAATCATGGACTTTGCAGCCTCACCGTCGGATGCCTTAACAGCAGCAATGGTAATGACGCCGTCGTCGTTGATGTCAACCTGTGCGCCGGACTCTGCAACGATCTTCTGGATCACGCTGCCGCCCTTACCGATAACCTCACGGATCTTATCCGGATGAATCTGCATGGTGATCATCTTGGGAGCCCAAGCGGATACGTCGTCACGCGGACGGTCGATTGCCTTGAGCATGATCTCGTCGAGGATGCCCAGACGTGCAACGCGGCACTTGCGGAATGCTTCCTTGATGACTGCCGGGGACAGACCGTCAACCTTGATATCAACCTGGATTGCAGTGATACCCTTCTTGGTACCTGCTACCTTAAAGTCCATATCGCCGTAAAAGTCTTCCAGACCCTGAATATCGGTGAAGGTGGTCTCCTGACCGTCGTCGGTGATCAGACCGCAGGAAATACCAGCAACCGGTGCCTTGATCGGAACACCAGCGTCCATCAGTGCCAGGGTCGAACCGCAGACAGAGCCCTGAGAAGTCGAACCGTTGGAGGAAACGACCTCAGAAACCAGACGCAGTGCGTAGGGGAACTCTTCCTCGGACGGGATAACCGGCAGCAGTGCGCGTTCTGCGAGTGCGCCGTGACCGATCTCACGACGGCCGGGGCCGCGGGACGGACGGGTCTCACCGACCGAGAAGGACGGGAAGTTATAGTGATGGATATAACGCTTGGTCTTTTCGTCGAAAATGGTGTCGAGCTCCTGTGCATCGCCCAGGGTGCCCAGGGTGCAGATGGTCAGAACCTGGGTCTGGCCACGGGTGAACAGGCCGGAACCGTGTGCACGCGGCAGAACGCCAACCTCAGCAGCCAGCGGACGAACCTCTTCCATACCACGGCCGTCAACGCGCTTGCCCTGAACCAGCCAGTTACGAACGATCTTCTTCTGCAGCTTGTCGAAGCACTCGGAGATCTCTGCGCCGTGCTCAGCGACGTACTCCTCGCCCAGCTCAGCCTCGAACTCGTCGCGAACGACCTTGATGCGTGCGTCGCGAACGGTCTTGTCGTCGGTATCCAGGCAATACTCCAGCTTGCCGCGGCACTCAGCCTCGAGCTTGTCGAAGATCTCATGGTTGAGGTCGTGGTGCTCGTACTCGAACTTGGGCTTGCCGATCTGTGCCTTGATGTCAGCGATGAAGGCAACAACCTTCTTGATCTCCTCATGCGCGGTCATCAGCGCGTTGAACATGTCGTCCTCAGGTACTTCGTTTGCGCCAGCCTCGATCATAACGATCTTGTCAGCGGTTGCGCAGACGGTAACGTCCATCTCGGAGCGCTTGCGCTGCTCAGCGGTCGGGTTGATGACAACCTCGCCGTCAACGATGCCGACGTTTGCGCCGCCGATGACGTAGTCGAACGGGATATCAGAGATAGAAACCGCGATAGACGCGCCCAGCAGAGCGGTTACCTCGGGAGAGTTATCGGAATCGTTCTCCAGAACGGTGCAGACGATGGAAACGTCATTGCGCAGGTCCTTGGGGAACAGCGGACGCATGGGGCGGTCGATCTGGCGGGAAGCCAGGATTGCCTTCTCAGAGGGACGGCCCTCACGGCGCATGAAGGAACCGGGGATGCGGCCAACTGCGTACAGACGCTCCTCGAAGTCAACCGAGAGCGGGAAGAAGTCGATGCCGTCGCGGGGCTTTGCCGAGGCGGTCGCGGTGACCAGAACAACGGTCTCGCCGTAGCGAACCAGGCAGGAGCCGTTTGCCAGCTGTGCCAGCTTGCCGGTCTCAACAACCAGCGGACGGCCAGCATAAGTGGTCTCAAACACGCGGTGGTCCTTAAATTCAAAGTGGTTGATGTTGCTCATTTAAGAATGCCTCCTTAATGATGGAAATTGCAGGCGGCATTGCAGCATTAGCACTTGAAGCGCATGCCAAAAATCAGCGTTTGGCCTGTCCTCCAATTGCTAAAGCCGCGGCGTTGCCGCCCTTGGGTTACATGGGAACAAGTAGCAAGCAAGGGGGGCACGGATGCCCCCCTCGATTTTGATACTTACTTACGGATGCCCAGCTTAGCGATGAGTGCACGGTAACGGTTAACGTCCTTCTTCATCAGGTAGTTGAGCATGCTGCGGCGCTGACCAACCATCTTCAGCAGACCACGGCGGGAGTGGTTGTCCTTCGGATGCTGCTTCAGGTGCTCGGTGAGCTCGCCGATGCGTGCAGTCAGGATTGCAACCTGTACTTCCGGAGAACCGGTGTCGGTCGGATGGGTGCGGTTAGCTTCGATTACAGCGTTCTTGTCTTCCTTACGGATCATGGTATTTTCACCTCATAAAAAATTTTAATAGTCCCCGCAGGCTGAGTATTGGACGGTGAAACGGCACGCTCTGACGTGTCCTGTGCCCGAAATACTAAGCAAGGGGCAAACAAATTACATTTATAATACCATGAACCAGTCGATTTGTAAAGGGGTTTCCGACAAACAGCCTTCAGCAGGAAGCAACATATCCCGACAAAAAATTCACAGAAAATTTATGAATTTTTCACATTGCATCCACACAGACTTTTTCCTATAATAGAGTACATCAGTTGAGCAAGGGCGCTCAGGTAAAGCGCAGCTTATCAATTGACGGTTTACTTTGTTAGATACGCGGTGGGGGTTGTGCAAAAGCGTGGCCTGAAACCGCGTTTTCTTTTTTTATCCGATGTTTTTCGGCATTTTTGTACGCAGTCGTACAGGATGCCGTTTTTTTATTTCCTCTTCCCGCAAAAAGCAAAGCCACGCCTGACGGCGCGGCTTTTTTCATACCTATTTTGAGCTTTCTGTGCAGTTTTTATTCCCGCGGCTGCACCATGCACGCGCCGACACCGGCGGCGAGGGTCAAAAATGCAGCAAAGAATCCGATCACGGCATGGATGGCAAAACTGCCCATGCCCAGGAAGTTTTCAAAATAAAACAGTCCATGGAACGGTGCCAGCATGGCATTGCCCAGCGTATCAACCAGCGTATGCTTCATATTCAGGAAGATGGCAATGTCCATCACACCCAATACAAGCGCATACAGCATGAGCAATACTTCAAGCAAACGGCTGTGCATCGGCAGTCCCACCGGGATGATCACGAGCAGCAGCACCATATAAACGATCGATACGATCAGATTGGTCTGAGAATTGTCCGGGTTCATCGTGAACCACACATTCAGACCAACTGTCAGGGCAGCCCACAACAGCAAAACAGTGATCGGGCCAATAAATCTCCGCATATTCGCCTCCTTATCTCTCTATACAGGACAAGAGGGCGCGGCAATGGCGCTGCGCCCCCCTTGTCCGAACATACGGAATGTTAATTTTTTACTTTACGATTTCCTTTGCAGCGTCAGCCAGTGCAGCGACCTTTGCGTCAGACTCTGCCTTGCTGTCTGCCTTAGCCATGATGTAAACCTTGACCTTGGGCTCGGTGCCGGACGGACGGATGATGAACGAAGTGCCGCCTGCCAGCTCATAGTACAGTACATTCTGGCCGGACAGCTCCATCTCCTCGGTCTTACCGCAGGAAACGCAGGTGCGCACGCCCGACTGATAATCACGGATGTACTCGACCTTATGGCCTGCAACCTCGGTCAGCGGGGTTGCGCGCAGCTCGGCCATGAGTTCCTTCATGCGCTCCAGACCTGCAACACCCGGCATAGTGATCGAGATGGTCTGCTCGGTGTAATAACCGTACTTCTCGTACATGGTCTGCATTGCATCGTACAGGGTCATGCCCTTGGTGCGATAGTATGCTGCCATCTCGGCAATCAGCATGGATGCAGTGACAGCATCCTTATCGCGTGCGTAGTCGCCTGCCAGATAGCCGTAAGACTCCTCGAATGCGAACAGGTACTCGTGCGAGCCGGTGGTCTCGAACTGCTTGATCTTCTCAGCCAGGAACTTAAAGCCGGTAAAGGTATCGAAGCAGTCAACGCCGTTCTTCTCTGCCGCAGCGCGTGCCATCTCGGTGGTAACCAGAGACTTGAGCACAGCCGGATGCTCGGGCATGGTGCCGGTCAGCTTCTTAGCCGTGATGACATAGTCGATGAGCAGCACGCCGACCTGATTACCAGACAGGGTCACATACTCGCCCTCGCTGTTCTTGAGCACGATACCGGTGCGGTCTGCGTCAGGATCGGTGCCGATGATGAGGTCAACGCCGTTGGCCTTTGCCAGATCGATCGCCAGATGGAAGCCTTCCTTGTTCTCCGGGTTGGGGGACTTTACGGTCGGGAAGTCGCCGTCGATGACCATCTGCTCGGGCACACAGATAATGTGCTTGTAGCCGATGCGCTTGAGAATCTCGGGTACCAGACGATAGCCTGCGCCGTGGAACGGGGTGTAGACCAGCTTAAAGTCGTCGGCAACCTGCTTGACGCAGTCGGGATTGATGGCAACCTTGAGCACTTCCTTGAGGTATGCTTCGTCGGTCTGCCAGTCCATCATCTTGACCAGGCCCTGTGCCTTCGCCTCTTCAAAGTCCATGGTCTTGACATCGGCAAAGAAGTCCAGTGCACCCATTTCCTTGGCGACAACATCGGCTTCCTTAGGCGGCAGCTGTGCGCCGTCTTCCCAGTATACCTTATAACCGTTGTACTCCTTGGGGTTGTGGGACGCAGTGATGTTGATGCCGGCGATGGTGCCATAGTAACGGATGGCAAAGGACAGCTCAGGAGTCGGGCGCAGCTCGTCGTAGAGCTTGACGCTGATGCCGTTGGCAGCCAGAATGCAGGCAGCCAGCTGTGCGAACTCGGGCGAGAAGTGACGGGAATCATAGGCGATTGCCACGCCGCGCGCACAGGCTTCCGGACCGTTCTGGACGATCAGATTGGCCAGACCCTGGGTTGCCGCACCGACCGTAAAGCGGTTCATGCGATACAGACCAACGCCCAGTACGCCGCGCAGACCAGCCGTACCAAAGGACAGAGGAGCAAAGAAACGATCCTTGATCGCATCCTCATCGCCGCGGATTGCCTCCAGCTCAGCGCGCTCATCTGCGGTCAGTGCCGGAGATGCAAGCCAGCGCTCATACTCAGCCATATAATTCATAATCCATTCACCTCATAAACGTTTTGTATCAAAATCCTTGTGGGAAATACTCCCTTATATAAATTATACAATAAACTTGGTCGTTTGCAAGGTAGTTTTTTGTAAATTTTGATACTGTTCGGTTTTCTCCTGCCAAAATGGTGCGTGGATTTTCTCACAAAATGCACAAAAGCGCGTCCCGGAATTCACATTCCGAAACGCGCTTGTTTCATTCTTGCATCAACGCTCGTCGATTTTCAGAAACCGTTCGGCTTACAGATTTTCGATCGAACGTACACGGATCATGCCGTCAACCGCACGGATCGCATCCAGTACTGCGTCGGTCGGTACGCCGTTTACATCCACGATGGTGTATGCGTAATCGCCGCGCGAACGGTTGCCCATGTTCTCGATGTTCATGCCCTGTGCGGACAGCGTCGAGGTGATCTGTGCGATCATGTTGGGTACGTTCTTGTGAATCAGGCACAGACGGTGGCCGCCCTCATAGGGTACCTTGAGGTTGGGGAAGTTGACCGAGTTGCGGATGGTGCCGTACTCGAGGAACTCGCGAATTTCGGCTGCTGCCATCTTTGCACAGTTGTCCTCGCTCTCCGGGGTGGATGCGCCGAGGTGGGGCATGATGACTGCATTCTTCTGTGCCAGCATAGCATCGGAAGCGAAGTCGGATACGTAGCGTGCAACCTTACCGCATGCCAGTGCTGCCGCCATGACATCTTCGTCGACCAGCTCGCCGCGTGCGATGTTGATGATGCGCACGCCATCCTTCATCTTGGCAACCGCGTCCTCGTTAATGAGGTACTTGGTGTCCGGGGTGAGCGGTACATGCAGGGTGATGTAATCGCAGTTTGCGAAGATCTCATTTACATCGGTGATGTGCTTGACTGCACGGGACAGCTTGAGTGCGCCGTCAACCGACAGGTAGGGATCGTAGCCCCAAACTTCCATGTCCAGACCGACCGCAGCGTTTGCGACCTGTACGCCGATGGCACCCAGGCCGATGACGCCCAGACGCTTGCCCATGATCTCCGGGCCTGCGAACTTGGACTTGCCCTTCTCAGCAGCCGGGCCGATGTCCGGGGTACCTGCCAGAGACTTGGTCCACTCGATGCCGCCCACGATATTACGCGAAGCCAGCATCAGACCGCAGACAACCAGTTCCTTAACTGCGTTTGCGTTTGCGCCGGGGGTATTGAATACGACAATACCTTCCTCTGCGCAGCGGTCGAGCGGAATGTTGTTGACACCGGCACCTGCACGTGCGATGCACTTGAGGTTCTCCGGGAACTTGGTGTCATGCAGCTTAGCCGAGCGCACCAGCACGGCGTCGTACTGGTCGAAGTCCTCGCTGCACGTATATTCAGCCGGGTCCAGACGATCCAGACCGACCTTGGAAATCTTATTAAACAGTTTGACCTGATACATTGTCCTGATTCTCCCTTAGCCGTTTTCCTTGGCAAACTTCTGCATGAAGTCAACCAGCTTTTCGACACCCTCGTAGGGCATTGCATTGTAGATGGAAGCACGCATACCGCCAACCGAACGGTGACCCTTCAGGTTAGACATACCGTTCTCGATCGAAGCCTTGACAAACTTCGCGTCCAGATCGGCATCGCCGGTGCGGAAGGTTACGTTCATCATGGAACGGGAATCGGCACGTGCTGCCGGCTGATAGAAGGACTGGCTGTCCAGATAGTCATAGAGCAGCTTTGCCTTGACCTCGTTGCGCTTCTGCATTTCGGTCAGACCGCCGATCTCGTTCTCGATCCAGTCAAGTACCAGACCCAGAACATAGATTGCGTAGGTCGGAGGCGTATTGTACATGCTCTCCTTGTCAGCCATCAGCTTCCAATCGAGCAGTACCGGCATCTTGTCCTGCGGGTAGTAGCCCAGCAGATCGTCGCGCACGATGACGACGGTCAGGCCGGCCGGGCCCATGTTCTTCTGTGCACCAGCCATGATGACACCGTACTTGGATACATCAATGGGCTTAGACAGAATGTTCGAGGACATATCGGCTACAACCGGTACAGAACCGGTCTCGGGGCAATACTTCCACTCGGTGCCGAAGATGGTGTTGTTGGCACAGTGGTAGAAATAGTCTGCGTCCGGGGACAGATCGAGTTCTGCCTGGGACGGGATGTAAGAGAAGTTATCCGCCTCGGAGGATGCCGCGACATGGATCTCGCCAAACTTCTTGGCCTCCTTGTACGCGTTCTTCGCGAAGTTACCGGTCAGCGCATAGTCTGCCTTGCCGGTACGCATCAGGTTGAGCGGAATGGCGGAGAACTGCATGGTTGCGCCGCCCTGTAAAAAGAGGACCTTATAGTTGTCCGGGATACCCATCACGCGACGCAGAGAGGCTTCCGTAGACTTGATAATGGAGTCGTACACCTTAGATCGGTGACTCATCTCCATCACTGACATGCCTGAACCCTGATAGTTGAGCATCTCAGCGGCTGCGCGCTCCAGCACGGGAACGGGCAGCATCGAAGGGCCTGCGGAAAAGTTGAAGATTCTTTCTGTCATCGCTTGTGACCTGCCTTTCATTACGTAATACTTTATAGGGATAAAGTATGAATGAGTCTATTATAGTCCCCCGCCGTGCCGCACGCAAGTGTTTCTTTGGCAAAACCTTTATGCTATAATGTAGAAAAAACCGTCGAAGGAGAAGGAATTTTGAACATTGTCGATAGATTGTCCGTGTCAGACGGACTCTGTACATGTGGTGTGTGTGCGATGGGCACTCTGCTTTCCCACATGGACGACCGGCAGCGGCTGGGTCTGTCCCGTCTGATCGACTCTCCCCGCAGCGTCCTCGTTGCCCTCTTCCCCTACCTCACTGGCGCACCTTCCGGCAACCTGTCGCTGTACGCCCGAGGCCGGGACTATCACGCGGTCATTGCCGACCGGTTAGGTGCAGTCGCCAAGGCGCTCCAAGCCAAATATCCAGACAACCATTTTGTCGTGCTGGCCGATGACTCCCCTTTGCCCGAAGTTTACGCCGCGGCCTGCGCCGGTCTGGGCTGCATCGGAGATAACGGACTGCTCATTCACCCCGACTACGGCAGCTATGTCTTTATCGGTACCATCGTGACCGATCTCGATCTGCCGACGACCGAACAGCCGCCCCAAGGCTGTCTGCACTGCGGTGCATGCCGCCGTGCCTGCCCGGTCGAGCTGGACAAAGAACGCTGTCTGTCCGCACTCACCCAGCAGGGCGGCACGCTGACCGAAGAGCAGGCCGCGCTCGTGCGCGAGCACCCGCTCGTGTGGGGCTGTGATACCTGCCAGCTGGTCTGCCCGATGAACAAACACGCCAAACAGACCGACATCCCGGATTTCAGACAGTCTCCGATTGATACGCTGACGCTGGCCGATGTGGACGGTCTGACCCGCCGCCAATTCTGTGAAAAATACCCCGACCGCGCATTTACCTGGCGCGGTCCCGCGCCGCTCCGGCGCAATCTGACCCTCAAAGAAGGAGACAACTCATGAATACCCCTCTGTATCATGCGCTGCGCGCCCTGTCGCAAAAGCATACCGCACGCTTTCACATGCCCGGGCACAAGGGCAAGGATGTTCTGCCCGATTTTGGCCCCATTCTGCCGCTGGATTTCACCGAGGTCTACGAGACAGGAAACCTGTACACCGGAGAAGGCCCCATTCGACAGGCTGAAGAACAGGCTGCACGCTTCTACCACGCGCCCGACTGCCATTTTCTGACCGGCGGTTCGACTCAGGGCATCCACACCATGCTGTATGCAGCTGCCGGTGCCGGTGCTGACGTACTGTTTGACCGCAACTGCCACAAATCGGCTGCGCATGCGGCTGCCATGCTCGATCTGTCCCCGGCTTTCGTCTTTCCCAAAACCATCGAGCCGTTCGGCATTCCCGGTCTGCTCTGCCCGGACGACATTGACCGCGCACTGAGTCAAAATCCATCCATTCGCGCCGTGCTCGTCACCTCCCCCAACTATTACGGCGTGCGGCAGGATATCCCGTCGATTGCAGCGGTCTGCCATGCGCACGGTGCCAAGTTACTGGTCGACGCCGCGCACGGTGCACACTTTCCCGCAGTCGGCCTGCCCTCGCCCATTCAGGAGGGTGCAGACCTCGCGGCACTCAGTGCGCACAAGACACTCTATGCGCTCGGCCAGTCGGCTATGCTGCTGTCGAGCGGCACAATAGACAGCGACCGTCTGCGTGAGGGTGCGTCCTTGTTCGGCACGTCCAGCCCGTCCTATGCCATGATGGTCAGTCTGGATCTGGCACGCGATGCGCTCGAGCAGGATGACAGCTATCAGAAAGCAGCCGAGGCCGTTCACGCGCTGCGCCTGCATCTGGCCGAACACACCAAATTCCGACCGCTGACCGGGCACGATCTCGACCCCTGCCGTCTGACCGTCTCGACCGCCGGTACCGACTGGACGGGCGATCAGCTGGCCGACACGCTGTATGAGCGGTTCGGGGTGGCATGCGAGATGAGCGACGCGCGTAATATGGTATGTATCGTCACGCCTGCCGACTTAGGCGACAATCTGGATCGCCTGCGTGAAGCGCTGGACACCTTGTCGCGTGAAGTACAGCAGACCGCGCTGCCCGCGCCCTTGCCGCCCTTACCCGTTCCCCGTCCGGCACTGTCCGTGCGCCGCGCCCTGCTCGGCAATGCCTCCACGCTGTTTCTGGACGATGTGCAGCCTGGCATGGTCTGCGCCCGTCCGGTCACCCCGTATCCGCCCGGCGTTCCTGTGCTCTGGCCGGGTGAAGAAATCACCGCCGAACACATTGTATTTCTCAGAAATCAATGTTATAATACGATTGACCGCATCTCTGTATATCAGCCGTGATTTTTTTACGGTGAGAGGCGGAAAAGGAGGGTTTCCCTATGAAAATGCTGCTTGCAATCATCAATTCCGATGACGCGCATAGTGTAATGAATCACCTCATGGAGGCCGGATTCCAGATCACCAAGCTCGCCACCACTGGCGGCTTTCTGCGTGCCGGTAACGTCACCATCCTGATCGGTCTGGAGGATTCCCGTCTGGACGAGGCGATGGATATCATCCGCAAATATTCCAACACCCGCAAACAGATCATCCCGACGACGGCAAATCTGGGCGTTGGCTTCCATCCGGCGATGCCGGTCGAGGTCACGGTCGGCGGCGCGACCGTATTCGTGCTGAACGTCGAGCAGTTTGAGAAACTGTAATGCCTGGATTTGACGCTCTGCCCGGCAATACCGCACTCAAAGCTAGCCTGCGGACTGCGCTTGATCGCCGTTTTCCGCAGGCTGTTCTGTTATCCGGCCCGGATGGCAGCGGAAAAACCGATTTCGCTCAAACCATCGCAGCTGCACTCCTGTGCACCGGCGCTTCGCCCCGTCCGTGCGGCGCGTGCGCCTCGTGCCACAAGGTCGCGCACGGTACCCATCCCGATTTGATTGTCATTGATGAGGGAGACGGCGAAATCAAGGTCGAGACCGCCCGCAATATCCGTGATGAGGCGGCTATTCTGCCCAACGACGGTGACCGCAAGGTCTTCATCATCCATAACGCCGACCGCATGAATCTGAGTGCACAGAATGCCCTGCTCAAGGTGCTCGAAGAGCCGCCGCGCTATGTCTTTTTTATCCTGCTCTCGTCCCAGCCCGGTATCCTGCTCCAGACCATCCGCTCGCGCTGCGCCATCTACCAGCTCGAGCCGCCGCATGTGTCCGCTGACCAGAACCCCGAGCTGCTCGAGCCGTCCCGCGCTTTCCTGCGCGCCATGGCCAAGGGAGACGAATACGGCATGCTGCTGGGTGCAAATGGATTTGCCAAACTGAACAAGGCCGCTTTTCAGCAGGCCATGACCCTGCTCGGGACTGCGCTGCGTGATGCCGCTCTGGTATCGGTCGGTGCTGCCCCGCTTGTCCCGGCACTCTCCGCCGAGACCCGCGCCCTCGCCGGCGCACTGACCGCGGAAAAAATCCTCGCGGTCTACAATCACCTCACGCTGCTGTCCCGCCGCGCTGAGGTCAACGCAAGCGCACCCATCCAGTGCGCTGTCCTTGCGGCAGGTGCTTACGCCATCTGCCATCCGCCGCAATCATCCAAATAATATCCGCGGCATACTGAAACGGAGGAACATTTAGATTGCTGACTGTCATTGGTGTCCGATTCAAACGAGTCGGCAAAGTATACTATTTTGACCCCTGCGGCATCACGGTCAAGCGCGGACAAAGCGTCATCGTGGAGACCGCACGCGGTGTCGAGTGCGGCGAGTGCGCCATGGGCAACACTGAGGTGTCCGAACGCGAAGTCGTCTCGCCGCTCAAGAAAATCATCCGCATCGCGACCGAACGCGATCTGGAAGTCGCCCGCGAAAACGAGCGTCAGGCCAAGGAAGCCTACCAGATTGCACGGCGCAAGATCGAGGAACACAAGCTGGACATGCGTCTGGTCGCTGTCGAGTGCACCTTCGATCTCAACAAGATCCTATTCTACTTCACGGCAGATGGCCGTGTAGACTTCCGCGGTCTGGTCAAGGATCTGGCTGCCATCTTCCGCACCCGCATCGAGCTGCGCCAGATTGGCGTACGCGATGAGGCCAAGATGATCGGTGGTCTGGGCATCTGTGGTCGTGAACTGTGCTGCGCGTCCTATCTGGGCGACTTTCAGCCGGTGTCCATCAATATGGCAAAGGAACAGAATCTGTCGCTCAACCCGGCTAAGATTTCGGGTACCTGCGGCCGCCTGATGTGCTGCCTCAAGTACGAGCACGAGGTCTATTCCGAGCTGCAAAAGGTCACGCCCAAAACCGACAGTCTGGTCGAGACCCCGGAGGGTCGCGGCACTGTCCTGTCTACCCAGATGCTGCGCGGTACGTGCAAGGTGCAGCTTGAGGATGCACCGGACGAGCCCCGCGTTTTCGCGTGCACCGACTGCCAGATGATTCGCTCGGGTCGTGCCAAGAAGAACAACAACAACAACAATAATAATAACGGCAATAATCACGGTGGCGAGTGCTGCCAGAACTGCGCAAAGCAGCAAAAGCAGCCCGAGATCGACCCCATGCAGGAGCAGGAGCCGGTCGCAGTCGCGCAGCCGCCTGTCCGTCCGCGCAACGAAAAGCCGCGCCGCGTCAAGGCTGCGCCGCAGAGCACTGAGGACAAGCCCGCAGCGCCCGCACGCAAGCCGCGCCGTGAAGCCCCCGACGGTTCCGACCGTCCCCGTCTGGTCAAGGCTGCACCGCCCAAGGATGCCGTCGAGCAGCCCGCACAGGAAGCTGGCGAGAACACCGAGTCCGGTGAGGTCGTACGCCGTCGCCGTCGCCGCCGCGGTGGTGCCAAGCGCCGCCGCTCGTCTGGTGAGGGCAACTCCGCACCGTCCGCTGAATAAGCATTTTTCAAGAGACCGTCTGTCAGACGGTCTCTTTTTTCATCCGCTTTTCGACAAAAATCCGTTTTTTTCTCCTTCATCTTGTCTTTCCCACAGGGGTATGCTATACTTAGTTTGCCAAATTAACTATTTTTGCAGATTGGAGGGTCTCATGTCGGACTTTGATTCCATCAATAATTTTCTGGTCGATATTTGGAGTCGTATCAACAAAATCGAAGAGCGCACCCTGACAGCCGGCATCGGCGATAATATCTCGCTGACCGAGATCCATATTATCGAAAAGATCGCTGCCGAGCAACCCAGCCGTATGTCCACCATTGCAAAGTCGGTCGGTGTCACGCTGGCCACCTTCACGGTTGCCTGTGACAAGCTCGAGAGCAAGGGACTGATTCAACGCACGCGTGATACTGCGGACAAACGCGTGGTCAACATCTCCCTCACGCCGCGCGGCGAAGCCATCCATGCGTACCACAAGGAGTTCCATGAGCGCATGATCTCGGCCGCACTGAGCGAGCTGTCGGACAGCGAAACCGCGCTTTTGGCGAGCAGTCTGCAAAAGCTGCAATCCTTCTTTGAACAGCAAGACCAATAACGACCATACCGGGGCACCGATCACGCACGATCGGTGCCTTTTTGACTTGACTTTACCGCGCAAAACGGCTATTCTGAACTCATATTACCTGCGGAGGCTGGATGTATGCTGACCTATCACCTCGATCACACTGCAAAAATGCCGCTCTACGAGCAGCTATACCGCGCCATCCGTGCCGACATTATGAACGGCGTGCTCGCTGGCGGCGACCGACTGCCCGCCAAGCGTCCACTTGCTGAGCACCTCAAGGTCAGTCAGATCACGGTCGAGACCGCTTACGGCCAGCTGACCGCCGAGGGCTATCTGCGTGCCGTGCCCAGAAGCGGATATTTCGTGCAGCAGCTCGATGCGCTCCCGCGCACAGCTTGTACACAGGCTACACCGGAAAAGCAGCAGGAAAAGACCGAACAGACCGCGGATTTTGATTTTAAAACCAACGTTGTCGACACCGATTGTTTCCCGTTTTCCACTTGGGCAAAGTTGTCCCGCGCGGTACTGACCGACTACGACCGCAGTCTGCTGCTCGCCGCTGCGCCGCAGGGTGTACCCGCGCTGCGTGAGCAGATCCGGCAATATCTGTACGCCTTTCGCGGCATCTCGGTGGACACCGACCAGATCGTTGTCGGTGCAGGATCGGAATATCTGGTCACCCTGCTGATCCAGCTCTTAGGACGTACACGCACCTATGCCATCGAAACCCCAGGTTATCCTAAATTGACCCAGATTTTCCGGGCAAACGATGCAGAGACCGCACCCATTCCGCTGGATGATGAGGGTCTGTCTATGGAAGCACTGCGGCAGAGTGCAGCTTCGGTCGCCTACCTAACCCCGTCCCATCACTTCCCCCTCGGTATTGTCACCCCGGCTGCTCGCCGCGCTTCCTTGCTGCGCTGGGCAAGCGAGGGCGAAGACCGGTACTTGATCGAGGACGATTACGATTCCGAGTTCCGCTTTACTTCCCGTCCGATTCCGGCGCTCAAAGAGCTTGACCACGAGGATCGTGTGATTTACCTCAACACCTTCGCTAAAAGTCTGGCACCCTCGCTGCGTATCGGCTATCTGGTTCTCCCGCGCCGTCTGCTGCCCGCCTATCAAGCAAAGTTCGGCGGCTATGCCTCCACCGTCCCGGTGTTTGAACAGTACACGCTCGCGCGGTTTCTCGAGACCGGCAGCTTTGAACGGCATGTCAACCGCATTCGTATTCAATACAAAGCGCGTCTGGAAAGTCTGCTGGATGCACTGTCGCAGTCCGAGCTGCGCGGAATGTATACCGTATCAGGTGCGGAGGCTGGTCTGCATATCCTGCTGCATGTGGAAAATGGTATGGATGAAAACGAATTGATCGCGTCGGCGGCGCAACAAGGCGTTCGGGTGTATGGATTGTCCGGGTATTATGTGGATACCGCAGTAGCCTGTCCACCCGCAACGGTGATTTTGGGCTATGCCGGTATTCCGTCGGAAAAATTACCTGATGCAGTGAACGCATTGGGCAAGGCTTGGAAAAAATAAAACCACACCCTTTTCCCCGCCCGCAGCCCATAGGCCACTATCCTTATTCCCGCGCAGTGCGCGGATAAAACGAGTGTGCGAGATCGGGTCCGGGCCTGAGGCCCGGCGCGGTCCAGCTGCGCAAGCTGGCCCGTCCAGGTGGAACCTGGCCGCGCTCCGCAGAGCGCGGAATCCCCTTTTGATTTTCGCTATTACGAAAATCAACTAAAATAAAAAATAAAAGCGCACTCCGCAGAGTGCGCAATCTCCCTGCGTGCAAAGCACGCTCATAAGAAAGACCACCCGAACGGGTGGTCTTTCCCTTTTTGTTTGTTTCAGTTGAAACCCGGGTCGGACACCGGGTTTCAAGAGGGAATTTCGCTCGCTGCGGCGAGCGACTTGAGGCGCTGCCTCAAGACTCCGCAAGCCTTTCGAGAAAGGCTTGAGCGAAAGCTTCATTTCGCCTGCGGGCGGGCTTGTCTTACTTCTTATAGTAGACTGTTTGTACCAGTCCATCCACAACCGACACTGCGCCAGCCTTATACTCATCACCAGTCGAACACAGACCAGCTGTGCGCTTGGAATACATATCAACTGCAATGGCCTCGCAATCATCTGCGACCTGCATAACCTCACCGTTAACGCTCAGATTGGTACCATCCCAGACGATCTGGTCGTCGATCGACTGCGACTGTCCCAAAGTGATCGAATAGCCATCTTCGTCCTTTGTCATCTGCGTCAGCTCATACAGACCGGCATAGAACGTACCCGACTGATAATTCTCGATCTCAACGTCAGGATAAATGGTACTGCCGACGCAGACCAGACGAACAGCCGGGCGTGTCTCATAAAACGCAACGCCATCTACTGTCTGCAAGTGCAGCGCACGGTACAGCATAACCGCCATTTCCGCACGGGTCACCGGAGCCGTCGGGTTGAGTTTACCATCCGAGCCGCCGATGATACCGGCCTTGACCAGTGCTCCGACCGAATCAACCGCATAGTCTGCGACCTGATCTGCGTCGGTAAAGCCGGACAGGTCACCCTCTGCAAATTGCAGTCCGGTGCGGTCCAGGGTACGCTTGAGCAGAACCATTGCGTCCTGACGAGTCAGGGTCTGGGACGGGTTAAAGTTGTTATTCTCATCGCCTGCGGCAATGCCGATGGCACGCGCAGCAAGCACAGCGTCTGCATAGTACGCATCAGCCGATACGTCAGCGAAATTTTCACCCTCGGCATACTTTTCCATATCGTATGCACGGTACAGCATGAGTACAAAGTCCGCGCGGGACAGCGACTTACCCGGGCTGTAAATCAGGTTGCCCGTACCCGACACCACGCCGGTGTTGGCGAGGTAATCGATGGCATGAAAGCCCCAACTGTAATTTGTATCGACATCGGCAAAATAGACCGATCGTTCCGGGATGAACGCCATGCCGCCTTCGCGCACAACTTCAGCCTGTGCGGCGATGTCTTCGGACTGCTCGCTCATGTCCGCGGCGCAGGCCGAGCTCATGAGCACAGCCGCGCTCATGAGTGCGGCCAACACGGTACGAATCCATTTTTTTCGCATGTAAAAACCTCCTATTTTCAAAAATATCAGATTTTCCAAACAATTATAGCACATTGCACGGAAAATGTATATCTGTATTTTGCTGGTTCATTCGCCAGAAACAACAAATATCTGTAAGATTTCTACAAAAAATATGCAAAAAAACACCGTCAAACCACAATTGGTCTGACGGTGTTGTGTTCTCAAAACGGATTACTGTGCGTTGTTGAGCTTGAGGGTCATCGCGCTCTTCTTGTGAGCAGCGTTGTTCTTGTGCATCAGATGCTTAGCAGCAGCCTGATCAACAGCCTTTACAGCAACCTTGTAAGCAGCCTCAGCGGCAGACTTATCGCCAGCAGCCACAGCCGCGTCAAACTTCTTCAGAACGGTCTTCAGCGCGGACTTAGCCATCTGGTTCTGCAGATTCTTGGTCTTGGTTACCTTTACGCGCTTCTTAGCGGACTTGATATTCGGCATTGGGTTCCACCTCCTTCGGCTTCTAGTCATCAGTAGTTTTACTATACCACTAGTTCCATGAAATTGCAAGCTTTTTTTTTATTTTTTCGCATATCGGCTAAATTTTTTTCACAGTCTAGGAGCAATGCACAAATGCAAAAGAAAGGAACGATGTACACATGGCATTTCGCACAGATTTGGCGCGTGAAGCGCTCAGCCACACTAAAAATTTACGCGATACGGCAGGGATTCGGCAAACACAGCGGACGATTGACGGGTTTACGGTCGACTGCGTGGAGGTTTTGAGCCGTGAGGCCGCCGAGGAACTGAGAAAACCATGCGGGTCATACTGTACCATGACGCTCGCGCCGCTCACCCGACGAGAATCCGAGGCATTTCCGCACGCGGTCGAGGTGCTGTCCGGTCTGCTGACCGAGCTGCTGCCCGAAATGGACGATGACGCATCGGTGCTCGTCATCGGTCTGGGCAATCGTGCGATTACGCCCGACGCGGTTGGACCACTGTGCACCGAGCACATCCTCGCCACCCGTCATCTGCGCAGTGCGCTGCCCGAGCAGTTCGGCTCGTGGCGTGCGGTATCCGCGGCAGCCGTCGGTGTCCTCGGGCAGACCGGCGTGGAAGCCGCTGAGTTCACCCGCGGCCTGTGCGACACCGTCAAACCTTCTGCGGTCATCGCAGTCGATGCACTGGCTGCCGGTTCCCTCCCCCATCTGGCGCGCACCATTCAGGTGACCGATGCGGGTATCGTACCCGGTTCGGGCGTCGAGAATGCACGGCAGGCGTTCAACCGAGAAGCCTTCGGGGTTCCGGTGATTGCAGTCGGTCTGCCCACAGTCGTAGACGGTGCCAGTCTGCTCTGGCACGCCAAACAGCAGGGCGCGGTATGTCCCGAGCTGGAAGAGCTGTCCGGTCCGGTCTTCGTGACCCCACGTGAGATCGATCAACAGGTACACGACGCGGCCAAGGTGATTGGCTACGCAATCAACCGTGCGCTTCAGCCCCATCTGTCCATCGATGATCTAGATTTGCTGCTCAGTTAAACTTGTCTGCATACCTTTTCCTTCGGGCACATAGGTTAGACCGAGATCGAAAAAAGGAGTGACTGCCCTATGTCCCGTCGTCCATCCCGCAAGTCGACCGGCATTTTCGTGCCCGCAGCCGTCGCCCTGCTGTGCGCCGCCCTGCTGCTCATCGGTCACCGCATGGGTGGGGATGCACAGGTGGACGCACTGCTTGATGCGATTGCGAACAATCGCACCTTTATCACCTCGTCGATCGCACTCGAGACCGGTGTCTCCGTCCCGGAAGCTGCCGCACCCGCGGCACAGCCGCAGGCGGAGACCCCAGCGGTCGCGGTCGAGAGTGCTCCGCCCCCTGTGGACGAAGCGGACACCGCACAAACGAATACTGACACGCTTCCGTCCCCGCAGGACAAGCGTGATACTAACATCAGCGTGCGCAATGATGCCGGATTGTCGGTCGATGTCGATGCCATGCTCAAAGATCCGATTGACATTTCGGTGACTGCCGACGGCAGTCCGCAGGTGCTCATCTATCACACCCACTCGACCGAAGCGTACACGCCGGAAGGCAGCGATACATACACGGCATCGGGCGACTACCGCACGCGCGACACCAACCAGAATGTCGTGCGTGTAGGCACCGAGCTGACCAAGGTACTGGAATCACGCGGGATTGGTGTCATTCACATCACCGATATCTTTGACGATCCGGCATACAATGGCTCGTATGGACGCTCGCTGACTGCCGCCGAACAAGTGCTTGAACAGTATCCCGACATTGCGGTCACCATCGACCTGCACCGCGATGCGATTTTGAACAACGACGGGTCGCAGTACCGCGTCGCCACCACCTTAGACGGCCAAGAGGTCGCCCAGCTCATGCTGGTCATCGGCACCAATGCCAGTGGTTTGGCCCATCCGAACTGGCGGGACAACATGAACTTTGCCGTCAACCTGCAAGCTGATCTGAATGGCGCGTATCCAGACCTCATGCGCGACGTCAACCTGCGTTCCCAGCGGTTCAACACCCATTTACGGTCGGGTTCCATCCTGCTCGAGTGCGGATCGTCGGGAAACACCTTGCAGGAAGCCATCCGTGCGGTCAAATTATTCGGCAATGTGCTGGCCGACCGTCTGCTTGCATAAGATGGCAATTCCCGCGCAAACTATCCCCCGAAAGGGGGGTTTTCCTTGTCTGTCCAGTTTACGGATGATCTGTCCGAAAATATCAAGGTCATGCAGACGGTATTTTCGGGTGACAATACCTTTATTACGCGCCGTGTGCGCAGCCCGGCTGGTCTGTCCTGCGCGGTCTTTTTCTTCGACGGTATGGTCAATAACACCGCTATCAACGAGTCAGTCATCCGCCCGCTCGTGCATGGCCAAACAGCCGGCATGACTGCCGAGGCCGTCGCGCAGGGTCTGCTGCAAATCAACGACTGCAAAGTGGTTCCGGATACCGATGCCATGCTGTCTGCCCTGCTCTACGGTGACACGGTGATTTTAGTCGACGGCGACTGTCGCCCCATCGTAGTCAACACCAAGGGGTTTTCTCTGCGCTCGCCGTCCGAACCTGAAAGCGAAAAAGTCCTGCGCGGCCCGCGCGAGGGCTTCACCGAGTCCTTTATGATGAATCTGTCCATGCTGCGCCGACGGGTGAACGACCCCCGTCTGACCTTCTCCTTTGCCCGCTACGCCGGGCAAACCAACACGGTGGTCTGCGTGTGCTGGATGAAGGGAATCACCCCACCCACACTGGTGTATGAGATGCAGCGCCGCATTCAGCAGATTTCGCTCGACGGCATTCTGGATGCAAACTATGTGTCTGAGTGCGTGCGCGATGCGCCGGAGTCACCCTTTCCGACGTTGGGAACGACCGAGCGCCCGGATGTCGCCGTCGCCCGTCTGCTCGAAGGCCGTGTGGTCGTACTGACCGACGGCAGCCCAGTTGCACTGTCTGCTCCCTGCATCCTGCAAGAATGTTTTCAGGCGAATGACGACTACTATATCGCCGTGCGGCAGGCCGCTGTGTCCCGTGCCCTGCGTGCGGTTGGATTTATCTTATCCATTGTGATTCCGGCGCTGTACGTCGCGCTGCTGGTCTTCCATCAGGAGCTTTTGCCCACCCGCCTGCTGCTCGCCATCGCTGCCGCGCAAAAGGGCGTGCCGCTGCCGCCGTTTTGGGAAATTTTACTGCTGCTTCTGGTGTTCGAGACGCTCAAGGAGGCCGGAACGCGCACACCGAGCGTCATGGGTTCGACCATGTCCATCGTCGGCGGTCTGGTACTCGGACAAGCCGCCGTTTCGGCGCGTTTTCTGTCTGCACCCTCGGTCATTATCGTGGCCATCGCGGCGGTCACCGGTCTGACCGTACCCAAATTACAATCGGCGGCGCTGGTGCTGCGGTTTTCCCTGCTAGCCGCTGGTGCACTGGGCGGGATTTACGGTCTGGTGTTCGGCCTTGCACTGGCCGTCGCCCATCTGTGCACGCTGCGCTCGTTTGGCACCCCCTATCTGCTCAACCTCATCCCGCGTGTCGCTGCTCGCACCGACGATACCTGGCTGCGCGCCTCTTGGCGTAAGATGCCGCGCCATCGCTTTCTTGCACGTGAGGAGGACAAGCCATGAAGCGGATGCTTATTTTGATTGTAGCCATCCTGCTCGCGTGCGTGGGCGGAAAAGGCCGAGGCGCAGGTGATCGTCTGCCCATCCTGAGTGCAGGCGTAAGTGCATCGTCCGACGGACAACTGGTGCTCACCGCCGAAGCCGTGCGACAGGATAGTCTGGAGGGCAACGCAGCCTCGCTCTATCTGACCACGTCCGGAGATGATCCCGCGGCGTTATTCACAGGAGCGGAACAGCTCTTAGCCGGACAGCTCTACCTCAGCCATGCGCGTACCTTTGTCATCGATGAGGCGGTCGCACGGGAGGGCATCGCACCGCTGGTACAGGTCTTGCTGGCACAGGATGACGTACGCCTGACGCTACGGCTGGCCGTCGCGCGGGACGTGACCGCCGATGAGATCGTCCGCGCGCAAGCGGTGGTCGAGGAAATCCCGGGCGAGGCGCTGGGTGCCCTGCTCGACGCGCACGCCGTGCAGGGCGGTCTGCCCGACCTGCCGCTCTGTCGGGTATCCGACCGCATTCTGTCGGGCGCGGACTTTTCTCTGCCTGCTTTGACACTGACCGAGGACGGACGGGTCATCCCTGCCGGACAGGCAGATTTTCGACTGGGCCGCATGACCGGTTTTTCGGGAGGTGAGGGGCTTGCCTGACAAGATTTTTCCTCGCGGACGAGGTGCACTGTTCTTTCTGGTGCTTTTGGCGCATGTACTATTTGTCCCGGCAATTTCGTGGCCGAGTGTGCTGCTTGCGGGACTGATTTCTCTGGGACTGAGCATGCTCTGGCTGGCAGCGGCCAAGAGATGGCAGTTTCAGGACTTCTGGACGCTGCTGCGGCGCGTGCCGGGCTGGGCAAAGAAAGGAATTGGAGCAGGACTGATCTTATTTGCTGCGTGGGTTGCCGTGCGCACAGCCTGGGATAGTGCGAGATTTTTATACGACACAGCGTTGCCCGAGTGGTCGCCCTGGGCAGGAATGATTGTCCTGTTAGTATTGTGCTGGCTGATCGCGTCCCGCGGTGCGCCTGCACTGTGCTTATGGGCGGTACCGATGGCGTGGCTGGCAGGCGGAATCATCGTGCTGTCGCTGGTGCTGTCTCTCCCCGACTGGCAGTTTGACCCCTCGCTCGGTGTGTTTTCACTCGGCGGTCTATTACGTCCGCTGCGTATGATTTTGCCGGTGACTGTGCTGGCATTGCTGTTTACAGGATATGACGAGCAATTACCGCAAAGTGGGTCGGTCTTGGTCGGTACCAGCTGTGCGGCTGTGCTGGCTGGACTGACTGTTTTGCGTGCAGGTGCGGTACTCGGTGCCGCAGGTGCGCGAACCATTTCCTATGCGGTGTATGAGGCAGCCGGTGTGTTTGAGACCGGTATTTTACAGCGCAGTGAGGTCATTTTCGGCGCGGCGTTTGCGATTTGCATGCTGGCGCGGATCGCACTGGCGTGCTGTGTTATCCGACGGGCATGGCAGGTGCTCAGAGAGTCAAAATAAAGTTTTCGCCGGCCTTTTTCAAAAGGCCGCGGGTTCTTAGGGCAGAGCCCTGAGTCGGACTCCGCAGAGTCCGAAACTCTCTTTTGATTCCCGGTGTCCGGCCCGGGAATCAATTAAAACAAACAAAAAAGAAAGACCGTCCCTTTCGGACGGTCTTTCCAGAGATTGCGCCATCTGCGGATGGCGCTTTTGTTTTTCATTTCAGTTGATTTTCGCATACGCGAAAATCAAAAGGGGATTTCGTGTCCTGCGGGACACGACTCAGGGCTCTGCCCTGAGAACCCGCAAGCCTTTCGAGAAAGGCTTGAGCGAAAGCTTTAGTTCGCCCGCGGGCGGGTTTTAGTTCTTCAGGCTATGAATGGGAGCCGGGATACGGCCACCACGATGAATGAACTTGGCCGGGGACTTGGTCGAGATCGGCATAATGGGTGCCGAACCGAGCAGACCGCCAAACTCAACAACCTCGCCAACCTTCTTACCAACTGCCGGAATAACACGGACAGCGGTGGTCTTATTATTGACAACGCCGATTGCGATTTCGTCTGCGATCAGACCAGAAATAACCTCTGCGGTGGTGTCGCCGGGAACGGCAACCATATCGATACCAACCGAGCAAACAGCGGTCATTGCTTCCAGCTTTTCCATGCACAGTGCGCCCTGCTGAACGGCAGCGATCATACCCTCGTCCTCGGAAACCGGGATGAAAGCGCCAGACAGGCCGCCGACGCTCGAGGAAGCCATAACGCCGCCCTTCTTGACTGCGTCGTTGAGCATTGCCAGAATGGCAGTCGTGCCGCAGCCGCCGCAGGTCTCCAGACCAACTTCTTCCAGAATACGGGCAACCGAGTCACCGATTGCCGGAGTCGGTGCGAGCGACAGGTCGACGATGCCAAAAGGTACGCCCAGACGTTCGGACGCGATCGAGCCGACCAGCTGACCCATACGGGTGATCTTAAATGCGGTCTTCTTGATGATCTCTGCGACCTCACCGATCGAGCAGTCACCAGCGCGCTTGATTGCCGCCTGGACAACGCCCGGGCCGGAAACGCCGACGTTGATGACGGTCTCAGGCTCACCGATACCGTGGAATGCGCCAGCCATGAACGGGTTATCATCGACTGCGTTTGCGAATACGACCAGCTTTGCGCAGCCCATCGAGCCGTTATCCTTGGTGATCTCTGCAGTATCCTTGATGATGCGGCCCATCAGTTCGATGGCGTCGAGGTTGATACCGGCCTTGGTGGATGCAACGTTGACCGAAGAGCACACGCAGTTGGTGGTTGCAAGTGCTTCCGGAATGGACTGAATCAGTACCTCGTCGCCCTTGGCAAAGCCCTTCTGGACGAGTGCCGAGAAACCGCCGACGAAGTTGACACCGGTGGTCGAAGCTGCACGGTCGAGTGCCTGTGCGATCGGTACATAGCTTGTCGCGTTGGTGGTTGCGCCAATCATGGCGATCGGGGTAACCGAGATACGCTTGTGGATGATCGGAATACCCAGCTCACGCTCGATCTGCTCACCGGTTGCGACCAGATGCTCGGCACGGCGGGTCACCTTGTCGTAAATCTTGTCGCTGAGCACCTTGATATCATCCGAAGCCAGGTCACGGAGCGAAATACCCATGGTGATGGTTCGAATGTCCAGATGCTCTTCCTCGATCATCTTGATCGTCTCTACAATATCGCTTGTGTTAATCATTGCCATTTATCTGCACCTCAAACTGATTTCCGATTAAATGCGGTGCATCGCATTGAAGATATCCTCATGCATACAGTGCACCTTCATACCCATCTCGGTACCGACACCGTCCAGCTCTGCGCAGAGCGCGTCAAACGGAACCGTACAAGCGGTGATATCTACGAACATAACCATGGCGAACATTTCGTCCATAACGTTCTGAGAGATATCCTGAATGTTTACCTTATGGTCGGATAACTTCTGGGAGATCGCGGCAATGATACCCGTTCTGTCCTTACCTACGACTGTGATGACTGCACGCATGTTTCATATCCTCCAAATACATGAAAAAGTGTGGGCGTCGACGGAAAAAATAACCGTCGCTTATTCTATATCATCGACGCTGAGCACGTCGGTGATGATGAGATTGGAAACCAGAAAACCGGCTTCGGTCAGCCGCCATCCGGTTTGGGTCTTTTCGGTCAGACCCGGTCTTTGCAGGGCTGCAAGGTGCGCTTCATAGGGTGCAAAGTCCCGTCCGAAGCGTGTTGTAAAGTCCTGCACGTCTACGCCCGCGGCGGTGCGCAGGCGCAGCATGATATATTCACTGTGCGGGGAAAAATCCGGGATATCCTCCTCGTCCACAACCTGTGCATGATCGCAGAATGCGGTGAGCGAGGGCGGTTCGGCAAAGCGACGTCCGGCAACATAAGAATGCGCCCCCGGCCCAAGGCCGAGATAGTCGGACAGCGTCCAATAGCGGCTGTTGTGCCGAGACGCACGACCGGGCTGTGCCCAGTTGGAAATCTCGTAGTGCTCAAATCCGGCTTGCCGCAAGCGGTCACACAAGGCAAGATACAGATCTGCCTGTGCGTCCCCATCGGGTAAGACCGGATTTTCCCGTCCCATCGGTGTACCCGGTTCCAGCTTCAGGCTGTAACAGGACAGATGCGCCGGAGACAGCGCGAGCAGCGCCTCGACCGACTGCATAAAATATGCCTGCGTCTGTCCGGGCAGACCGTACATCAGGTCTAAGCTAATGTTGTCAAATCCTGCGTCCTGTGCGCGGCGAATAGCGCTCTGTGCCTCGGCAAAGGTATGCCGTCTGCCCAGCATGCGCAGTTCGTCATCGTGCGCCGACTGCACGCCGACCGACAGGCGATTCACGCCCGCGCTTTTGAGCATGCTCAAAAGCTCATCGGTCATCGAGTCCGGATTGCATTCTACCGTGATCTCGGCATCGGGCAGGATGGCAAACCGCCCACGTAGGCCGTTCAGCATGCGCGTCAGGCGTTCTCCTCCCAAAAGCGAAGGCGTACCGCCGCCGAAATAGACGGTATCAGCCTGCCGTCCGGCAAACTGCGGCGCAAACTTGTCCGCATGCCAAAACAGTGCCTCGATATAGTCATCCATCTGGCTTTGCTTTCCTGCGAAGGAATAAAAATCGCAGTAACGGCACTTGGACGCGCAGAACGGGACATGGATATAAAGTCCGAAATTATTCTTCATCCAGCTTGAGCACGGCCATAAACGCCTCGCTCGGTACCTGTACGGTACCCAGTGTGCGCATACGCTTCTTGCCTTCCTTCTGCTTTTCGAGCAGCTTCTTCTTTCGGGTGATATCGCCGCCGTAGCACTTAGCAAGCACGTCCTTACGCACAGCCTTGACGGTCTCGCGGGCGATGACCTTGCCGCCAATGGCTGCCTGAATCGGAATCTCGAACAGCTGACGCGGGATATTCTCCTTGAGCTTTTCGCAGATACGGCGTGCTCTGCCGTATGCCTTCTCGCGATGCGCGATGAAGGACAGGGCATCGACCTGATCGCCGTTTAACAGCATGTCAACCTTGACCAGATCGCTCTTGCGGTAGTCGCTCAGCTCATAGTCCAGCGAAGCGTAACCCTTGGTACGCGCCTTGAGGGCGTCGAAGAAATCATAGATGATCTCGTTGATGGGCATTTCGTAGTGCAGCTCGACCAGATTGGTGTCCAGATACTGCATATCCTTAAATACGCTGCGGCGCTCCTGACACATGGGCATGATGTTGCCGACGAACTCCTGCGGGGTGATGATGGAAGCCTTGACGAAAGGCTCACGCGCCTCGTCGATGACTGCCGGATCGGGATACTCGTGCGGGTTGTCGATCATAACGGTCGTGCCGTCGGTCTTGACGATCTCGTAGACAACCGAAGGAAGGGTGGTGACCAGATCGAGGTCAAACTCGCGTTCCAGACGCTCCTGAATGATCTCCATGTGCAGCATACCCAGGAAGCCGCAGCGGAAACCAAATCCCAGTGCGACCGAGGACTCGGGCTCAAAGGACAGTGCTGCATCGTTGAGCTGGAGCTTTTCCAGCGCATCGCGCAGGTCGGGGTACTTGGAACCGTCCTCGGTGTAAATACCACAGTAGACCATGGGCTGTGCCTTGCGGTAGCCGGGCAGCGCCTCAGGAGTCGGATTCTCCACGCCGGTGACCGTATCACCAACACGGGTATCTGCTACATTCTTAATCGATGCCGTGAAATAGCCAACCTCGCCGGCCGACAGTCCCTGCGTCGGGGACAAGCCCAGCGGGTGCATATAACCACACTCAATAACCTGGAACTCGGCGCCGGTCGCCATCATGCGCACCTTCATGCCCGGTTCCATGTGACCGTCCATCAGGCGCATATAGACGATAACGCCCTTGTACGGGTCGTACTGGCTGTCAAAGACCAGCGCACGCAGCGGCGCGTCCGGGTCGCCGGTCGGTGCCGGGATGTCGGATACGATGCGCTCGAGCACCTCATGAATATTCAGGCCAACCTTTGCCGAAATCTCAGGTGCATCCTCGGCCGGAATGCCGATGATGTCCTCAATTTCCTGCTTGACGCGCTTGGGATCAGCTGCGGGCAGGTCAATCTTGTTGATAACCGGCACAATCTCCAGATTGTCCTCAAGGGCAAGGTAGGTATTGCCCAGCGTCTGTGCCTCGATGCCCTGTGCGGCATCTACGACCAGCAGTGCACCCTCGCACGCAGCGAGCGAACGCGAAACCTCATAGTTAAAGTCGACGTGACCCGGGGTGTCGATGAGGTTCATGTGATAGATCTCGCCGTCGTCCGCCTGGTAATCCATGCGCACTGCGCGTGCCTTGATCGTAATGCCGCGCTCTCGCTCGAGATCCATATTATCGAGCAGCTGCTCCTCCATCTCACGCTGGGTGACGGCCTTACACTGTTCGAGCAGGCGGTCGGCCAGGGTGGATTTACCGTGGTCGATGTGCGCGATAATGGAAAAATTGCGGATATTTTCTTGTTTCTTCACACAAATACTCCTTCATGTAAAGTGATCGGGCGCAAGGATACGCGCCCTGATGTTCTTCTTTATTAGATAGGATACATTATATCAGAAAAAAACGCCTCTCACAAGAATTTCTCACCTTTACCCGCTGCCCGGAATGCCGAATTTGCGGCTTTTCGCGCCGGTTTTTTTGGTATTTTCCGCAGGAAAATGGTATTACCTTTGTGCAGGGCATACAAGTTTCCTGTCCGGGTTTGTCTGAAATCCCGATGGTTTAGCGCGGTGAAATATGCTATGATAGGTGTCGTAAATCGTCGATTTCAGTGAGGTGATCTGTACAAATGATTGCATATTTGATTCTGACCATCGTATATTTCCTCTGGACACGCGCACTGCTTCCCCGTTTGCCCGCCGATCTCGCCGGGTTGGCTGCGGTCGGTGTATTCAAATGGGTTCTGCTGTTCTTCATCGGTCTGACCTTCGCCCGTGCATTCTGCCGTTACTACCGTCTGCGCCGTCTGCCCGCACTCATGCTGGTTGTACTGGCACTGCTGTTCATCGTGTGCACGGCGTTCACTGCCGCACAGATCTTGCAGCCCTTCCTGTCCACCCTGCCCGCATGGCTCGTCCATCAGCCCGCGGCGCTCACCATCCCCATTGCCCTGTGCGCCGGTGCAAGTGTGAGCATGCTCTGGTGCGGTGCGACCTCGCCCAAGTACGTGTCCAAGCACGGCAGAGGCCATTAAAGCGCGTTGTCCACGAATTGTATCAGCCCCATACCGCCGTCCGGTTCCCCGGACGGCGGTCTTTATTTGCTAATTTAACGCCCTAAAAGCAAGTTTTATGCAATGGTTACACCTTAATTTATATCACACAAATATTGTTGCTTCTTTTTGTAAATAATTTCAATTGTATTGTTTCATAATCAGCGTTATAATTCAAATATGTTATATAACATATTTATCATAACTATATATAAAATAATATAGTATGATTTTCATTTACGCGTAGTGAAAACGCCACTGTAAATTTATACAAGGAGAGTTATATATGAAAAACTTACGAAAAAGTATGTTTGTCACCTGCATCGCGTTTATACTTTCGATGTGCTTCTCCGCAACTGCATTTGCCACGGACATTTCATCTACAGACAATTGGGATAC
>NHCFR00700__coassemble_989_pt1 | contig 41777 bp, 46 predicted proteins | sample NHCFR00700__metabat2_high_PE_034 | metagenome-assembled genome bin NHCFR00700 | reverse complement strand
TCCCAACCGCTTGATTAAGAAGTCTTTTAGAGCATACAACACCCGCCGCCAGCTTATATTTCTTGTATTGCCGGACCGCAAAATGGCTGGGGTTCCGGGATTCCAGTTCATCGAACATCAAATCCACCGGGTTCTTAAATTCCTCATCATCCTCCCGGACTTCCATGCTGTTAATCATCTCAATGAGAGTGGAGAAATTTTGTTCCTCCACCGGGGCCTCATAGTGGATGTAGCCAATGAGCGCGCAATACAATAACACCTCTGCCTTGACCCAGAAATCATCCCCGGCCTTGCCCTCGCCCTTCGTATTTGCAATTAAGGTCGTGACCAGCTTCAGAATGTCCTTTTCGCTATGAATGTACGCGAAAGGGTTGTAGTGCATCGACTTCTTGAAGTTAATGGTGTTCAGCACCTTAATCCGGTAGGGTTCATAGATCACCTTGCCGCGCTTGTCCTTCATGGGTTTGCCGTCCTTTCCCAGCTTGGGCGCACCCCGCTGGAGCATCTTGCCGCACTCCACCAGAATCGTGCCTTTGGGGTCCGTGACTACATAGGAGCTGTGCATCTGCATCAGATTCGGTTTCAGCCAGAAGCGGGTCTTGCCGGAACCGGAGCCTCCGATCACCAGAACATTTTTGTTTCTGGCGGTCTTAGGGTCTTTGGGGCGGCTGTTCATCGTCAAACTCTCGGTTTGGGTGAGAATGACGTTATTCTGGAACACCGGGTCTACATACGGCGCAATATCTTCACGGGTTCCCCAGCGGGCGGAACCGTATTCCATGTTTTTGCGGTATTTCTTGGCGTTTTTGCCTTTCAGGTAGACCGCCAGCCATAGCCCACCGCCGCAGCAGATACCCACCAGCAGGTCCAGAGGATGCAGGCTGGGCCACCAGCTTGCCAGTGCCGCCGGAAGCATGGAAAAGAACGAAAGCAGCTTTGCCGAAGCGTCCGCACCCTGGGCCAGCCGCCATGCTTCCCCGAAATTGGTAGCAAATAACCCCATGAGAATGTACGGCAGGTTCAGCAGGACCAGTTTCTTGAGATTTTGCTGCTTCATCGTTCCGGCCCTTCTTTCTGGCGGTGCTTCACAACGATGTCTTTCACCATCGACTTGAACTGGCTCAGTTTTTCCAGCACAGACGGGCGTTCCGTTTTCTCCGCCTTCTTGACCTTTTTGCCGGTGTACTCGGTAAAGGCCGCCGTCAGAGCATCGGCGTCCCGACCCTTGAAAAAGATCAGGTACTTAGGTGGGGAGGTACTGCGGTCTTTCTTTACCGCATAGTCCACACCGTACTTCCGGGCGATCTTTTCAAACTCCTTGATGGAAGGGTCCGTAATCTCAATATTGGAAACGCCCTGATTCTGCCCGATGAGCTGCTTCACCGTCTGCTTGCCCTGGGGTTTAACAGGAGCATCCCGGCTTTTTTGTTTCTCCAGCTTTTTGGCCTTACGGTGGGCCATGTACTTGGTAACGGCAGCTTTCAAAAGCCGCCCGGTGAACTTTGTGCCGCTGACTACCAGCGTCAAAGTCCTGTTTTCCACTTCCTCCTGCATGGGTCATCGCCTCCTTTCTGTCGATTTTGCAGAGGATGGCCATTGTACTAAGGCGGGACCACCAGCCGCCGCAGCAAATATTTCTTCATCAGGGACCTCCATCAGCGCAGCTGGTCGGAACGGTCATAGTACAAATGCCCCTGGCGCACCTTAGCATGGCTGAGAATTTTGATGTGGCCTTTTTCCTGGTTTTCCAGGCTTTTCTGGTATCCGGCCTCCGTCAGAAACAGGCGGGTCCGTTCTCCCTTCCAGCCTACGGGGGAATCATTTGTCAGCACATCGAAGATAATCATGTGCCGGGTGTCCTCGGCAAACCGTTCTAAATCCATGTACTCATGGCCGTGATAGTTCTGCGCTCCGGCTTTTTGCCGCATTTCTTCCATCAGCTGCCCAATGGTCTTACCCTCGGTCATGGCGCGCACCCCCTTTCCCGCGTCCCTGGCCTTTCACAGTGAGGATGCCGTCCAGGGTGGTGGCGGTGATCCGCAGGCGCTCGGCGGTGGCAATGTCATTTTTCACGGTTTCGTCGATACCGTGACCGCAGACCACCAGCACATGGGAACGGCGAAGGTAATCCCGCGCCATATCCAGGCCGTCTTTGTGTTCCTGGGGAATCTCGTCCTTGAGGAAAGTGGGGAGGAACAGCACCGGGCAGACCGGCGAATACCCGGCATCATACACCTGGCGGCAGTAGTCAGCGGCATTTTCCGCATTTTCATACTGGTTATCGCCCCAGGGAGCCGTAATGTAGGCAAGAGGACGTTTCATGAATAACTCCTTTCTCCCGGCATTTCCGGGCAGCAAAAAAGCGGCCTTTACCAGCCGCTTGCGTTCATATCGTGATTCACTTGTGATGTGTAGCTGTTGCTCATGGTAGTGGGCGCGTTAAAAAGCACCGTCAGCAGATATTGTTTGATGTTCCGTACCTGAGTGGTGTTCTTGTGCAGGCACTCCATGACAAACTCAATGTGGCTGCTGTCCAATTTCAAAAAACGCGAGCGCACTACCTCATGGGGGAAGTCCGCACCGGCAATCCGGGTAGTCTTGCGCTTGGCGCAGACCGTTTCCACCATCAGCTCCACAATCTCGTCCAAATCCTCACAGTACGGGTCAACCCGCTGCTTCAGATAGTCGTACTCGATATTCTCCAAAATCAAATTCCGATATTTTTCTATCTCAGACAGGGACATTGCATCCCTTCCTTTCCGTTCCGGCGGGTTTCCCGCCGTTTCCTCCCGGAAGGGATTGGAATCGGTACTTGATCCATGAGTATTTTGTTTTTGAGTATTTGATTTCTCTATATTTAATTCCGCGGGCATTTCCGTATCCGGTTTATCCAGATACGGGTTTTCCGTACCTGGTGAAGCCGTATCCGGCTGTGGCATATCCGGCTGTTTCGGCTGCGGCTGTTCATAAATCACATACTCGGTGTCGCTGATGCGCCCGCTTTTATCCCGCAGCTGATGGCGCACGATATATCCGGCAGTTTCCAGCTCCCGCAAGGCGCTGCCAATCGCGTCCACGCCCTCCTTGCAGATTTTCGCAAGCCCGCGTGTGGTGTAGTTCCAGTCCTCCGGCAAGGACAGCATCATGGAAAGCAGCCCCTTTGCTTTCAGGGACAATTTTTCATTGCGAAGATGATGATTGCTCATCACGGTATAATCTCTGGTTCGCTCAATGCGAAACACAGCCATTGACCTCACTCCTTCCAAATTTCTCAGGGTATGAAAAAAGCCGCAATCCCGAAAAAGAATTGCGGCAGTCAGCTGTTTTGTTCACGTTTCCTGCGCCGGTAGGGGCGTTTTGGTATGGGCGGGTTCTCAAACAGGCTGTTTTCCTGAGAAAACGGGAGCTTCTGAAAAATCCGGTCGATTTCGCCAGATTCCATGTCATGCTGGGACTGGCAATTTTCTCGGATGGCTTCTCTGATTTCCTTTACAGTACACATATTCATTCCTTTCCTTTCGCGGTAAACGGTTTACGGGTGACGGCGGCGCTTGTCCGGCTTAAAGTCGAGAATGTGTCCCTCGATAATGCGGGCATACCGCTTGATTTTGATTTCCCGGCGCTTCTGGCTGAGCAGGGCGGCCTGATAGCCGTCCTCCGTGAGAAACAGCCGCATTTCATCGCCGGGACTGCCGTAGGCGGTATTGGGCTTCCTTACGGAAAACTCGATCATCCACCGGGTTTCATCCTGAAACCGTTCCACGGCTAAAATGTGGTGTCCTTTCAGTTCCCTGGCGGAAATATCCCTCATAGGCGCTCCTTTCATCGTTCCTGATCTCGCTGCCGCTTCTTCTGCCACTGTTCCAGCAGCTTGATGATGGTTTCCTGCATCTTCGCTGGCGTGTAGCTTTTGGGGAAATATTTGCGCAGGGTATCGGAAGTAAACGTCACCTTATCCAAATCGCTTTTCTTTTCCTCGCCCATGATGGCCCGCATCACATCCAGGGATAGATGCCCCTCCTGGCTGAATTTCTTGAGCCGCTGGGCCTGGGAGAGAGAAGGGGTGGCCTGTTCGCTGTCCATCGCGTCCAGCAAATCCACCTGTTCCTCTTTTTTGAGGAAAGAGAGTTCATAGGCGGGGTTCAGCGCGATTTTTCGCTCATCCACCATATCCAGCAATTCAGGAATCAGTTCCGTCAGGCGGATATATCGCGAAATCTGGTTACGGCTTTGGCCGACCTGTTCCGCTAAAATCTCTCTGGACTCCTTACCAGCGAACTTCCGCCCAACTTGGGCGGAAGTTAAATCCATGCGCTCTCCCTGATGACGCATAGCGTCCAGCTTCATTTTATAAGCAAAGGCCCTTTCGCTGGGGAGCAGTTCTTCTCTTTGAAGATTGCTGTCAACCATAATGATGGTAGCAGCGTCATCGTCCAAATCCCGGACAATGACCGGCATGGTTTCTTTTTCAGCCAGTTCACTGGCCCTGTGCCGCCTGTGTCCGGCTACCAGCTCATAGCCCCCGTCAGGGTCAGGGCGGGCAATGGCCGGAACAAGCACACCATACTTCCGCACACTGTCGGCAGTTTCCATCATGGCTTCATCATCCTTGACTTTGAAGGGATGGTTCTTGAAAGGGTGCAATTCAGACAGCGGTATCTCCATAACCTTCTCCCGCTGGGCGTCGGCGCGGCTTTCCTCGGTGGAAAACAGGTTATCGACCGATGCCAGTTCTACTTTTTTCGCGCTGCTTTTCAAGTTTCAACACCTCCTTCGTCAGATTTTTGTACCCCTCGGCCACCTTGCCATTGGGATCATGGGCGAAAATGCTCTTGCCTTCCGCGCTGGTTTCCTTTGCCCGGACCGAATGGGGAATTTCCGTGCCGAACACCTTGATTTTGCTTCCGTAGGTGTCCCGGAGAAGGGCGGCAATCTCTTTTGCAAAGTTCGTTCGGTTGTCCACCATCGTCAGCAGGATGCCGTCTATTTGAAGTTTCGGGTTGATCTGCCGCTTGACCTTTCCCACCGTTTGAAGCAGCTGCTCCAGACCTTTGGCAGGCAGATACTCCGCCTGGACGGGAATAATGACCCGATTGGCGGCGGCCAGTGCGTTGACCGTAAGCATTCCCAGGGATGGCTGGCAGTCGATCAAAATATGGGAATACTGTCCCTTTACCGTGTCCAGATACTGCCGCAGGATGGTTTCGCGGCTCATAGCGTTTACTAAGGAAACCTCCATGCCAGACAGCTGGATGTCAGCGGGCATCAGACCCACGCCTTCCGGGTGGTGCAGGATGCCCTCGCCGGGTTTGATCGGTTCATCCGTCAGGATACGGCCCATTGCGTCAGATAGGGTAAAGGGCAGCTTATCCGGCTGAGGATTGCCCAAGCTGATGGTCAGGCTCCCTTGCGGGTCCCCGTCGATCAGCAGCACTTTCTTCCCGGCCTGCGCCAAACCAATTCCCAGATTCGCACAGGTCGTTGTCTTGCCAACGCCGCCTTTCTGGTTGGCGATGGCGATGATTTCCGTTTTCAAATGGAATCCTCCTTTCATAAAAATTAGCTGCTCATCGAGTGATGAACAGCTATGTACGGGCATGAAAAAAGCCGCTTGGAGAAAATTCCAAACGGCTGAATATGTACTATATTTATATTGCTTTAGATTGCTTGAACTGAGAACGGCCACCTTTTCGATTAGCAAGGAAATTAGCATGATTTTGGCCCCGATTAGCAAGATACCTCATTTTCTTAGCAAAATACCCGTTTTTCCTGCTAAGAATTAGCTGGCTAATTGGGGCAAGTGGTTCGGGTTTCATTTTTCTCGAACCACCGATTCGATTAGCAGATTCACAATTTGCTAATCGGGTTCTGGGTCAAAGTTCAAATCTGTCCGGGTATAAGAAAAGCCCGAAATCCTTGATTTACAAGGGTTTCGGGCGTTGTGCGCTGGCGTCCCTGGCGCGATTCGAACGCGCGGCCTTTCGCTTAGGAGGCGAACGCTCTATCCTGCTGAGCTACAGAGACATCTATACAATATTTACTTTTTGACGGCCAACTTTTTTCCTCAGTTGATAGTTGTAACGCAACCTTAGGAGGCTCGTGCTCTATCCAACTGAGCTACTGGGACATATATCAAAAATATTCAATTTTCCTCCGCCCACGGACTCGAACGAACTGCCGCTTAGGAGGCGGTCGCTCTATCCAACTGAGCTACAGAGACCTATAAAAATAAGTTTCGTTACCGCAAGATACAGAGGTTTATAACAGCAACTTTGGATACCGGCGATGTATCCTGCAAAAAAGTGTCGTGTTATGAAAAATAATCTGTATAGAGCGATTGTACGCAGTCTCATTATCATAGCGCATTTGGGGCAGAAAGTCAACAGAGAAGAGAAAAGTTACAGCGATATCCATAATATAATAGAAAGAAACAATCTTTTTTCTGGCAGAGCTGCATAAAAAGGTTTACTTTGCGCGGGATTGTGCTATGATAAAATTAAGTGAGATTTGCATAGAATCTTGCGGAGAGAACGGCAAAGGATGTGACGATTCACCATGAAAATGAAGATTACAGAGACCGTGCTGCGTGACGCCGAGCAATCGCTGATGGCGACCCGCATGCCGACATCTGACTTTGAGGGTATTTTAGACCGCATGGATCAGGCGGGTTACCATTCCATCGAGTGTTGGGGCGGTGCGACCTTTGATGCCTGCCTGCGTTATCTGCATGAAGACCCGTGGGAGCGCTTGCGAATTATCAAGAAGCACATGAAAAATACCAAGCTGCAAATGCTGCTGCGCGGACAGAACCTGCTGGGATATCGTCACTATTCAGATGACACCGTGCGTCGGTTCGTGCGTGCATCGGTTGAGAACGGCATGGACATCGTGCGTATTTTTGATGCGCTCAACGACCTGCGCAATATTCAGACTGCGGTGGAGGCCTGCCTGGAAGCGGGCGGACACGCGCAGGGCACGATCTGTTACACGATTTCTCCCATCCATAACCTGGAGATGTATGTGGGCTTGGCCAAGGAGATCGAGCGCATGGGCTGTCAGTCACTGTGCGTCAAGGATATGGCCGGCATTATGAGTCCGAAGGAATGCTTCGATCTGGTCACCGCACTCAAGCAGGCGGTGTCGCTGCCCGTTTTCGTACATACCCATGCGACGACCGGCCTTGGACCGATGACTTATCTTAAGGCGGCCGAAGCGGGTGCCGATGGTATCGATACGGCAACGGCCTGTTTCTCGGGCGGTACCAGCCAGCCGACGACCGAGGCGATGGTCTACACGCTGTCCCAGATGGGCTATGACTGCGGTGTAGACAGCAAGATTTTGAAGGAAGTCAACGATTACTTCGAGCCGATTCAGAAGAAGTTCTTGGAAAACGGCACGTTTGACCCCTATGTACTGTCTACCAAGACCGATGCGCTGGTTTATCAGATTCCGGGCGGCATGTTGTCCAATCTGGTGGCACAGCTCAAGGCGCAGAACGCGATTGATAAGCTGGAAGCTGTGCTGGAGGAGACACCGCGCGTGCGCGCTGACTTGGGTTACCCGCCGCTTGTCACTCCGATGAGCCAGATGGTCGGCGTACAGGCCACCGTGAATGTGCTGCTGGGTGAGCGGTATAAGAATATTGGCAAGGAGATCAAGGCGTATATTCACGGTGAGTATGGCAAGGCGCCCGGCGAGATCAATCCCGAACTGATTCGAAAGGTACTAGGCGATCAGCCGATGGTGACCGGACGCTATGCCGAGATGCTGGAACCCGAGTTCCCGGCAGCCAAGGCAGCGCTGGGAGACCTTGCCGAGAGCGATCTGGATGTACTGTCCTATATTGTATTCCCGCAGCCTGCCGAGCAGTATTTCGAGGAGCGTGAGCGCAGGCGTGCACTGGTGACCTCGTACACCATCGAGGAGGTGCGATAAGCCATGCTGGGAAATCTGACTGGTGAATCCTTCCTGATTGCCATTTCAGGTATTGTCATCGTCTTTATCATGCTGGCGGTGCTGTGTGCGTTTATTCCGCTCATCTCACGCTGTGTGCAGATGGTTGAGAGCCGCGGAAGAAAAGCAGCGCCGGCAAAGCCTGCCGCACCGGCAGCACCCGCGCCGCAAGCCGCACCCGAACCCGTGGGCGGTACGTATGGCGGTGAGGTTATGCTGATCGACGTGGACGAAAAGACCGCAGCCTGCATTATGGCGATTGTCAGCCATGAGACCGGTATTCCGCTCTCGGAACTGATTTTTAAGAAGATCAAGGCACTTTGACACAGGGGGAAGCGTCACCATGAAATATGTAGTCACCTTAAACGGAAAAAAATATGAAGTAGAAGTAGAACGCGGTCAGGCGACCGCTGTATATGCTGGCGAAGCCGCACCGGTCCAGGCTGCACCTGCACCCAAGACACCGGCTGCACCTGCCGCCGCTCCGGCAGCTGCTGCACCGGCAGGCAAGGGTGAGGTCGTCGCAGCGCCCATGCCGGGCACCATTCTGGATATCAGATGTCAGGCTGGTCAGGCTGTCAAGGCAGGCGAGATTCTGTTTATTCTGGAAGCGATGAAGATGGAAAACGAGATCTGCGCGCCGCGTGACGGCACGGTTACGGCAGTCTGTGTGTCCAAGGCCAGCCTGGTCGAGACCGGTATGACGCTGTGCACGCTGGCATAAAGGGGGATACATGGTATGGAATTCTCCTTCATTGGAACGCTGCAAAAAATCCTCGTAGAGTCCGGATTTGCAGCTTTTGCGGACGATCCGCGCAGCCTTGTAATGATTTTGATTGCGTGTGTCCTGCTGTATCTGGGTATTGTCAAAAAGTTTGAGCCGCTTCTGCTTGTACCGATCGCGTTCGGTGTGCTGATGGCGAACTTTCCGCTCACCGGACTGCTCAACCCACCCGATGGAAACGGCAACGTCGGCCTGTTCTGGGTGTTCTATCAGGGCGTTCAGTACGCGGTCTATCCGTCTATTATCTTCCTTGGAATCGGCGCAATGACCGACTTTGGCCCGCTGATCGCACGTCCGTCGTCCATGCTGCTCGGCGCTGCCGCACAGTTTGGTATCTTCTCGGCATTCCTGCTCGCGCTGGCACTGGGATTCCCGGATAAGGTTGCAGCAGCCATCGGTGTCATCGGCGGTGCAGACGGCCCGACGGCCATCCTGACCGCGTCCAAGCTGGCACCCGAGTATCTGCCGCCCATCGCCATCGCGGCATATTCGTACATGGCACTCATTCCGCTCATCCAGCCACCGCTCATGCGTGCACTGACCACGCAAAAAGAGCGTGAAGTCAAGATGGAGCAGCTGCGCCCGGTTTCCAAGACCGAGAAGATTGTATTCCCGATCGTGGTTTCGATCTTTGTCATCCTGCTGCTGCCCGAGACTGCACCGCTGATCGGTATGCTCATGCTGGGCAATCTGTTCCGTGAGTGCGGCGTGACCGATCGCCTGTCGGATACCGCACAGAATGCGATGGTCAATATCGTTACCGTGTTCCTGGGTCTGTCGGTCGGCTGTAAGGCGACTGCCTCCACCTTCCTGACTTGGGATACGATCAAGATCATCATTCTGGGTCTGCTGGCGTTCATGCTGTCGACTGTTGGCGGTCTGCTGTTCGGTAAGGTCATGTGTAAGCTGTCCGGCGGTAAGATCAATCCGCTGATTGGCTCGGCAGGCGTGTCGGCTGTCCCGATGGCAGCGCGTGTGTCGCAGGTTGAGGGCCAGAAGGCAAATCCGGCGAACTTCCTGCTCATGCATGCAATGGGCCCGAATGTCGCAGGCGTTATTGGCTCGGCTATCGCTGCTGGCTTTATGATTAAGGTGTTCGGCGGCTAATCTTAGCACCGCACCAATCATTGAAAGTTTCGCCAGCCTTTTCAAAGGCTGCGGGTTCTCAGGGCAGAGCCCTGAGTCGCATCCCGCAGGATGCGAAAGCCCCTTTTGAAACCCGGTGTCCGTCCCGGGTTTCAATCAAAACAAACAAAAGGGAAAGACCGTCCGAATGGACGGTCTTTCTTATGAGCGGCCCTCTGGCCGCAGAGTATTTCGCTCGCTGCGGCGAGCGATTATTTTTTTATTTTGGTTGATTCCGGTCTGTGACCGGAATCAAAGGGGGAGTTTCGCCCGTTGCGACGGGCGACTTGAGGCTCTGCCTCAAGACTCCGCAAGCCTTTCGAGAAAGGCTTGAGCGAAAGCTTCATTATGGGTGCGGTGGTTAATCGAACAGCTTTCGGATCTCATCCATTCGTTCTTCCGCCAGTCGATATCCTTCGTCATACGCCGCGACCAATTTCTCCACATCGGATTCAAACGAATTGATCGGGGTTTCCGGCTGCAATAACACGGTATTCTGCGGCTGATACTGCACCAGATGCTCGCAAAAGCACACGGTATCGTTATACATCTTGGGTCGATTCAAAATCACTTCAGCCATTGCCGGGAATTTACGGTGCAATGCTGCCGCGGCAGCATGGTCACGCCGTTTGATCTTCTTTCGATAGCCCTTGGGCTGGGTCAGGACGATCAGGTTTTTCCGGTTTCCGTCGGAAATCGACTTGCGGATGGGGATAGAATCCGAGATGCCGCCGTCGTAGTAGATTTTGTCGCCAATGCGAGCGGGTGGGAAGTAGACCGGCAGCGAGCAGGTGGCGCGCAGCATGGTACACTTTTCATCCAAATCCTTGCCGTCCAGGTACTCACACTGACCGGTCTCGGCGTTGGTCACACCGACCAAAATCTTGCCCTCATAGGCGCGGAAGGTGTCCCAGTCGAAGGGGAGAAGCTCGTTTGGGATGGTGTCAAAGACGAAATCCAAACCGAAGATCGAGCGGCATTTGAGCAAGTTCGCGGGAGATAGATAGCGCTTGTCATTGCGGAAGCGGCGGGCAACCTCCAGATTGCGCCCGCGCTGGCGGGAGACATAAGAGAAGCCGTCGGTGATACCGGCAGAGACACCGATCACGTAGTCAAACATAAGGTCGTGATCGAGCAGCGCATCCATGACGCCGCTGGAGAAAATCGGGCGGAAGGTGCCGCCCTCCAAGATGAGTCCGGGCATTTGGGGTCAGTTCCTTTCTGGGGCAGGGATAAAATCGATCAGACCGGTGACGCGGGATGCGGCGGTCAGGCGGACACGCATGGGCGTGCCCATCGTGTAGCGTACCCGCGAGCGGCGGCCAATGAGCATCATTTTCTGGTCGTCGAATTCGTAGTCGTCACCCGGCAGGTCTTCCACGCGGATGAGGCCTTCGACTGCATTTTTGAGCGAGACGAACAGGCCGAAAGAGGTCACGCCGGAGACTTCGCCATCGAAGTCCTGACCGATGAACTGTTCCATATAGGCGGCCAGATACAGTTTATCGATGTCGCGCTCGGCGGTATCGGCTGCAAATTCGCGGGTTGTGGACTGGGAAGCCGCCTCCTCGCAGAATACCCAGTCGGATTTGGTGTACTGCTGGCCGGAGATGGCCTTAAACAGCATGCGGTGCGCGACCAAATCGGGATAACGGCGGATGGGCGAGGTGAAATGCAGGTATTCCTTGGCCTGCAAGCCGTAATGTCCCAGACATTCGGCATCATATCGTGCGCGGGCGAGCGAGCGCAGCAGCAGGGTAGGCAGGGCACGCTGACGGGGATCGTCCTTGGCGCCGTCCAGCACGGCTTGCAGCTGTGCGGTGTCGTTCGGCTTGGAGGCATCCACACGATAGCCGAACGGACGGGCAAACTGGGCGAAGACACGCAGCTTTTCCGGGTCAGGGCTCTCGTGGACGCGGTAGACGGTCGGATTGTTCCGATGGGTCATATAGCCGGCAACCGCCTCATTGGCCGCGAGCATGAACTCTTCGATCATCTTTTCGGCATCGCCGCGTGCGCGGAAGGATACCTCAACCGGCTCGCCGCTCTCGTCGGTCAAAATCTCGGCTTCGGGCAGATCAAGGTCGAGTGCACCGCGCTCCATGCGTCTGCGGCGCATGGCCTGCGACAGTGCGTGCATGCGGTCGGCAGTCTCGGTCAAAAAGGCGTATTCGGCACGACGTTCTTCGTTTCCGTCAAAGATTTCGTTCATCTTGCGGTAGGTCATGCGTGCCTTGGAGCGAATGACCGTCTTGGCAAACTGGGATTTATGACATCTGCCGTCCTTATCGACTTCTAGGAAGGCAGAGAACGCCAGACGGTCGACATCAGGATTCAAAGAACAGATACCGTTCGACAGGGCAACGGGCAGCATGGGCACGACGTGGCCGGGATAGTAGACCGACGTACCGCGACGGTAGGCCTCGTCGTCGAGCGGGGAACCCGGAGTGACATAATGGGACACATCAGCGATGTGCACACCGAGCAGCATGTGACCGTTTTCCATTGGCTCTAACGATACGGCATCGTCAAAGTCGCGGGCATCGTCGCCGTCGATGGTGAAAATGAGTTTTTCACGCAAATCCATGCGGCGTGCCGCCTCTGCCGGGTCTACGGTATCACCGCAGGCATCGGCCTGCCGCAGCGCTTCATCCGGGAAGGGAACGGTGATGCCGTTTTCGTGCAGAATGGCGGCAATGGATGCCTCCATGGTGCCGTTCCGGCCGAAAATCTGGGTGATTGCACCCTGGGCAGAAAGCCGTCCGTCCCCGCGGAACATGACCTTGACGGCCACACGGTCGCCCGAGCGGGCGTCCAAGGTGCGATTCTTGGGAATAATGAGGTCGGGATATTTTTTGGAGGCTGGACGGACAAAGACCGTCTTGCCGCGCTGCATGACCGTGCCCGTGACCTCGTCGGTGCACAGGGACAGGATGCGCATGACTTCGCCCTCACGCTTATGGCCGCGGGGCGAGTCGGTCAGGTGGACGAGTACCCGATCGCCCTGCCATGCCTTGCCGGTGGCATAGGGCGGAATAAAGACATCCCCGTTTTCGTCGGGTGTTTCGGGTGTCACAAAGCCGTATCCGCGCTCGGTGGCCTGGAACACGCCGGTCAGACAACCGTAATGCCCGGCATGGGCGTAGCGATTCTTCTTGTTTTTGAGGATTTTACCCTCATTTGTCAGTTGGTCGAGTGCCTGTCGGATCTGCTGCTTAGAATAGGCGGGCAAATATTTTTTGAGTTCTTCCGCCGGCATGGGACGAGCGAGCAGGGCGTAGAGCCTGGTCTCGAGTTCGTTCATAACGCGCCCCTCCTTTGTCTATGTTTATTACTATTATAACACCGACCGGGTAAAATAAAAGAATAATTGGACAGAAAGAAGAATTGACCATTGCGGAAAAATGCGCTATGATGAAAGCAATCTGAAAGAAACGAGGGCATAAGCCATGATAGATTATATGGTGCTGGGTGTGATTGCGGCGCTTGCGCTGCTGGCCTGGCAGATTATCCGCGCCCAGAGAAAGCAGGGCGGCGGTTGTGGCGGCTGCGGTGGATGCAGCGGGTGCAGCAGCGCCTGCCCGTCCCGTGATCGGAAGGAGGAAGACAAGTGAAAGCACTGATTACAGGTGCCTCGTCGGGCATCGGGCAGGAGATCGCCCGAGAGCTGGCCGCACGGGGCTATGAACTGATATTGGTCGCACGGCGCAGAGATCGTCTGGAGGCGCTCTCGCGCGAGCTGACCGTAAAATGCCGTATCATTGAAGCCGACCTGTCGGACGCAGAGCAGTGCAAGATGCTTTACTGCCGCGCACGCAGCGAGGACTTGGAGATCGTGGTCAACAACGCAGGCTTTGGCATGTGCGGCTCGTTCGCTGCGACTTCGCTCGACCGTGATCTGGAGATGATCCGCACCAACATCGTTGCGGTGCACATCCTGACTAAGCTGTTCCTGCACGATTTCCGACTCAAAAATCGTGGCTATATCTTGAACGTCGCATCGTCTGCCGGATTTATGGCCGGGCCGCTCATGGCGACCTACTACGCGACCAAGAGCTATGTTCTGCGCCTGACCGAGGCCATCCGCGAGGAACTGCGGCGGGAGGGCAGCGCGGTGCAGATTTCGGCGCTTTGTCCGGGACCGGTCAAGACCGAGTTCAACGACGTGGCTGACGTCAAGTTCGCGCTGCCGGGCATGGATGCCAAGACATGCGCCAAGATCGCCGTGCGCGACATGCTGCGCGGTCATGCGGTCATCATTCCCGGCTTGGGCATGAAAGCCACCTTGGCAGCCCACCGTCTGGCACCCGACTGGCTGATGCCGCGCATTACATATCACATTCAGCACAACAAAATCAGCCGCAAGCGCAAAAAGTAAATGAAAAAGGAACCGCTGATGGTTCCTTTTTTTTGCGCAAAAAAAGAGACGCCCGTATCAGGACGAGCGCCTCCATGAGAGGTGTTTACTTTGCGGTGGTGAATGCAACAGCGCCGGTTGCGAGCGACAGATCGGCATCTGCCAGATCGGCCAGAGCCTGTGCGGGCATCCAGGTGACACCGTCTTCAATGACGGTTGCTGCACCGTAGCTCAGCATCTCACCATCAACGAGGTAGGAGTCCGAGCCGATGTCCATGACCATGGTGGTCTTGTCGTTCTTCAGGGTAACCTTCTCGCCCTCGGCGGTCTTCTCGTAGGACGCGGTCAGGCCGAGTGCCTTGCCGGCAGCGCTGGCCGGAACCATCAGCGTACCGTTCTCGATCTTTGCGGTCACTTCAAGTGCGGTGCCGTCGACCGAGATGGTCATGTTCTCCTGTGCCTTTGCCGGTGCAACTGCAACATGGTTGGTGGTTGCCTGTGCCGGATAGGACTCTGCAACCGTGTTGTACCATGCAAAGATGCGGGTGCCGACGCGCAGATCGTCCGCGCCCATGATCTGACGGCCGTTGAAATCGCCGTATACGGCATCCTTGGCGATGGTCAGCTGCAGACCGCCGCGGTCGGTGGTGACAGTCACGCTGCCGTCCTCATTCTTCTTGACCGCCTCGACCGTGTGCAGCATTGCGCTGCCTGCATCCTGCGGCATATTGGTCACGATGGCCTCGGCAAAGCTCTGAGGCGGAATGCTCATGGTAGCGATGGGGCTATGGAAGACGTAGATACCGTCACCGACTGCCAGCTTGTCCGCAGTCGTGCGGATGCCTGCACCGCTGTCGAGCAGCAGGGTGCTCTCGTCGAGGTGGAAGACGTACGCGCCGTACTTCTCGGACTCCATCAGCAAGCTGGTGACTGCGCCGGTCTGCTCGTCGCGGGTGATCTCGGTGATCTTGCCGTAGTACAGGTTGCGCTCAGCCATAACTGCCGGGGTCTCCTGTGCGGTCACGTCGGTGCTCACAGCGGTATCAGCAACCGGCTGCTCAGCAGAAACGGTGTTTACATTTGCGGCGAATGCAGCGCCCGAGCACAGGATCGCGCCACCCAGAATGGCAGCCGCGGTTCTCTTCAAAAACATCATATTTGGTTCTCCTTTCGTTGCCCGGTGGGGCATCAGGGGGTGAATTTCTTGGTTTCTGATAGATTAGACGGCGTGCATTCGGAAAGGTTCCCTGATTTTACAAAAATTTTTGTCAGTCCAAAAACAGCTGGACCCAGGCGCTGCCCGAACGGGCGATACCGATGCGGGAATAATCCTCGCTCAGGATGTTTGCGCGATGGCCGGGAGAGTTCATCCAGCCGTTCATGACCGCGTTTGCGTCGGCGTAACGGCTGGCGATGTTTTCGCCTGCGGCGTGGTAAGATTTGATCCCGACTTCCTCAAAAACGGTAAAGCAAGAGGCCCCGTTCGGACGATCGTGCGAGAAGTAGGTGCCCAGTTCTTCGGCGCGGATAGCAGCCGCCTTGCACAGATCGGGATCGAGCGTCAGCGCGTCCACGCCCTGCGCGGCGCGTGCTTTATTTACGAGTTCCAGAACCGCCTCGGCCGACATCGCATGCGCACCGAGTAAAATGGTGTGCGTAGCTTCCTCGTAATCGACCGGGAAGTTCAGCGCTTCGCCCAGATCGCGCAGTTTGAGATAGTTAAAGCCGCCGACCTCGCAGGCTGTGAGCGTGACCGACTGACCGTTCACGGTCAGCGGCAGAGAGATGAGCGCGGTCTCGGCGACCGTGCCGTCAGGGATGGGTGCCAGATCGTTCTGCACACGGGTGTAGGGCTGACCGGTCGTGAGAGAAATGCCTGTGCCATCGTAGTCGACCGAAAACTGACTTTCGGTGCCATTCAGGATGGTGGCAACGTCGCGCAGCTTAAAATAGGTATAGCCATCGATCTCGTAGCCCGCCAGCGAGACTTCCTGTCCATTGCGGACGATGGGCTGGTGGTTGGGTGTTGCCTGCACGGCGAGCGCCGAAGTCGGCAGCAGCATCAGGCAGGCCAGAGCGGAACACAGAGTGCGTTTCATGCAAGATTACCTCCTCGTAAGATGGACAAAGCGGGGGTTTCGCTGTCTTCATTATAAGGGCGTTTAGGCGTGTGCGCAATACGGAAAAAACGGTCGATTGGTGGGGATAAAAAAACGCCTGCCGGAGTGTTCCGGCAGGTGGGAGGCTTATGCGTCCAAGTCGACCATCACGTCATCGACCGTGACCGCGTTGTGAATCATACCGTTTTCGGTCAGCCAGTCGATGTCATTCTGCCAGACCGCAGGGTCCTGACTGAGGAAGGGAGCGTCTTCGTGCTCCATGGCAGGCAGCAGGATGGACATGGACTGTTCCTCGACCGAGCGGGTCAGCGGGAAGTTTTCGGCGTTCTGGCGGCTGAGCAGCAGGTCGAGCGAGCCGTCAGGGTCGTTTTTCATGTCCTCGAAGCCCTTTTTGCTGGCACGCAGGAAGGCGCGGAGCAGTTCGGGATCGTTTTCGATGGTATCGTCGTTGGAGACAAAGACCAGTTCATAGTCGGCGGGCACGCCGTAGTCGGACATTTTGAAGTAGTTGACCTCAAATCCCTCTTCTTCGAGCTGGGGCACTTCGTGGTTGAGCATGCAGCCCAGCGTCACGTCCACCCGGCCGGTGGTCATGGAACTCATCAGGTCCATGCCGACATCGGTCATGGTGACCGTGGACGGATCGACTCCGGCGTTTTCCATCATGGTCTTTGCCAGCGCTTCAGACAGGGGAGAACCGCCGTAGCCGACCGTCTTGCCGGTGAAGTCCGCAGCAGAAGTGATGTTTTTTTCTTTGAGCGACAGCACGACGCTCAGCTGTTCCTGACAGACCGCACCGATGGACTTGACTGGGACATTTTGTTCGGCGCGTGCTTCGATGACGTACATGGGATAGTAGATGCCGAGCTGTGCCTGACCGGCAGCGACCAGAGACAGGGCATCATTTCCGTTGGCCGGGAACTGGAGCTGCACGTCCAGACCTTCCTCGGCGTAATATCCCTTTTCGATGGCGTTGTACAGGAAGCAGTGGACGGCGTTGGGGTACCAGTCGAGCACGACATTGACCGTTTTGAGACTATCAGCCGACTGCGTGTCGGTCTGCGCGTCGGACGAGGTGCTGCCGCAGCCGGTGAGCGCGAGCAGCGTAGCCGCCAGACCGGCGGCGAGCATACGTTTGATGTTCATGGGAAAGCCTTCTTTCGGGGGATTTTGTCACTGTTCGCCGCGCCAGCGCACGACCTTCTTTTCGATCAGGGCGAGTATGGAGACGAGCAGGATGGCGACCGCCGACAGTACGACGATGGGAGCAAAGACACCCGCGCCGTCGAGCTGGGTGATCATGCGGCGGCTGAAATAGCCCAGACCGGCCTGTGCGCCCAGCCATTCACCGATCGCCGCGCCCACGATGGACATGGGAACGGCCATTTTCAGGGCGGAAAAGAAATAGGGCAGGGTGGCGGGCAGTTTGAGCTTGCGGAAGATCTGAATGCGGCTTGCGCCGTAGGTCTCGAGCAGCTCGATCATCTCCACGCGCACCGAGCGCAGACCGTCATAGACCGTGATGGTAATGGGGAAAAAGGTGATGAGCACGGTTACGAGCACCTTGCTCCAGATGGAGTAGCCGAACCACAGCACAAAGAGCGGTGCGAGGGCGGTGGTGGGGATGGTCTGGGAGGTGATGACGATGGGGTAGATGGCGCGCGAGACCGCGGGATACGCGTCCATCAGGATAGCCAGCGCCAGACCAAAGACGATGGAGATGGCCAGACCGATGACGGTTACCTGCATGGTGGCAGGCAGGTGAGCGGTGAAGAGCGGGACGCGCAGTTCCCACAATTTCTGCAAGATCTGGGTCGGAGAGGGCAGAATGTAGGCCGCATTCATGTGCATCGCGCCCATTTGCCACAGAATCAGCAGGGCAAAGACCACGATGAGTGCGGGAAGCTGATTTTTACAGGTGGTTTTCATTGGACACCCCGCTTTCTGAGCAGATCGATGAGCTGTTCGCGCAGTTCGATCATGCGCGGGTCACGCAGACAGGCGCGTGTGCGCGGATAGCTGGCAGGAACCTCGATGGAGGTCAGGCGGCGGATGGGGGTCTCCTCGACGACCAGCACGCGGCTGGACAGAAAGATCGCCTCCTCGACATCGTGGGTGATGAACAGCACGGTCTTGCGGTCGGCTTCCCACTGTCCGAGCAGCCATTCCTGCATGGAAATACGGGTCAGAAAGTCGAGCGCCGAGAACGGCTCGTCGAGCAGCAGGAGCTCGGAGTCGGTCAGCACCGTGCGTGCAAAGGCCGCGCGCTGGCGCATACCGCCCGACAGCTCGCTCGGCGCTTTGTCCTTGGCATCTGCCAGACCGACCTGTGCAAGCGCAGCGTCCACCCGGGCTTCCATTTCGGCATTCGACAGACCGCCGCGAATCTCGAGCGGCAGGCGCAGGTTCTGCCCGACCGTACGCCAGGGAAAGAGCAGGTCTTTTTGCGGCATATAGCCGCAGTAGCGCTTCTGTGCATGGATATCCTTGCCGCCGACCAGAATTTCACCCGATTTCATGGGCAGAAGCTGGTTTGTCAGGCGGAAAATGGTGGATTTTCCGCAGCCGGACGCGCCGATGATGGATACAAACTCACCGGGAGCAATGTGGAAGGACAGGTCATCGATGATGTTGAAGTCCTCGACCTCATACTGAAAGGTCACATGACGAAATTCCAGCATCTTACTGTTCCATCTTCCAGGCCATGTCCCAGAAGCCCTTCTCGTACCGCGCACAGGTGCGGAAAATATCGATGAGCTTTTGGGTCTGGGTCTCGGTGTAGTCTGCGGTCAGACGGTCGACCAGCTCGCACAGCGTGACGTTTTCCTGTGCGTAGCGCTCGGAGGCATAGCCGGTCACCCATGCGCCATAGAAAGCATCGTGCAGGCAGTCGGGCTTGCGGCGCACCATCTCGCGGGCGATGTGCTCATAGCTGACCGCACAGGCCAGAATGGCGGTCAGTGCCTCGACCGGGCCGCCGGCCTGCGCACAGGCCAGCATGTAGGACGTGTAGGAACGGCAGGCGAGTGCGGGCTGCGCCTGACGCAGCGCCTCACGCGAGATGCCGAACGTACCCATGTAGCCCTCGTGAATGTTCATTTCACAGTCCATAATCTGCGCGATGTACTGGGCAAAGACGTGCATCACGTCCGGGTCATCGGCCTTGCTCATGCCGATGGCGAACACCTTGGCGTAATCGAGCAGGTATAAATAGTCCTGAATGGTGTAAAAACGGAATTTTTCATGGTCGAGGTCACCGTTCTGGATGCCCAGCACGAACGGATGGTCGTAGTAGGCCTGCCAGAGGTCGGTGGTCGCAGCCAGCATGCGTTCAGTTGTTTTCATTGTCTGTATCCTCCTGTCTCATGCGTTCGGCCTTGTCGCGCAGAGCGCGTGCGGCCTGTCTGGGGTCGTCTTGTGCGAACAGTGCGGAGACGACCGCCGCGCCCTGCATGCCGCAGCCGGTCAGCTGCAAGATGTTGTCCGCGCTGATGCCGCCGATGGCGACCACCGGCACATCGACCGCCGAGGTGATCTCGCGCAGGGCTTCGGGGGACAGATGACGAGCGTCGTGCTTGGTGGTCGTGCCGAAGACCGCGCCTACGCCCAGATAATCGGCGCCCAGCGCCTGCGCACGTTTGGCCGACTCGACCGTGTTGGCCGACAGACCCAGAATCAGGTCACCGGCCAGCTCGCGCACGTTGTCACCCGGTACGTCGCTCTGACCGAGGTGGACACCGTCCGCGCCTGCCGCACGGGCAAGCTCGATGGAGTCGTTCATAATGAACGGTACGCCGTATTTCTTGCAGACGGGCGCGATCTCACGCGCTGAGGCTAAGATTTCGTCGGGTGTTTTGTCTTTTTCGCGCAGCTGTACCATGGTGGCACCGCCTAAGATGACTTCCTCGACCACTTCGGCCAGCGTGCGGCCATGCAGCCAGGAACGGTCGGTGACCGCGTACAGCGTCAGCATTTTTGCATCAAATTTCATGGGAAAACGCTCCTTTTGGACTTATCGCAGGCTGACGCGCAGCGTTTTGAGTACGCTGGTGCGCTCCAGTGCGCAGATGACGAGCACGGCGACGATGGAACCGGCAACCGTGTTGAGCAGGAAGGAGGGCACGAAGGCGAAGAGCGCCGAGGTCTTGCCCATGAGCAGGACGGCGATGGGGTAGGACAGCATCGCGCCCAGAATACCGGTGCCGAAAACCTCACCGACGAAAGCGGACGGCAGGCGCTGGATGCGCTGGTAGAGCAGACCGGCGAGCAGGGCGCCGACCATGGAACCGGGGAAGGCCAGCAGGCTGCCGGTGCCGATCAGGTTGCGGATGAGCGAGGTGACAAAGGCCGAGCCGACTGCGTACCAGGGGCCGAGCAGGACGGCGGCGAGGACGTTGACCATGTGCTGCACGGGTGAGCACTTGGCGGCACCGATCGGGATGGAGAACATGCCGCCGACCACGGCGATGGCGGTCAGCAGACCGGCGAGTGCCAGTTTACGGGTAGAATTTGACGATTTCATGGCTTAATCCTCCTCAGAAAAGAACGCGTGGAAGTGGTTGAGCGGACCGCAGCCCTTGCCGATGGCGAGCGAGTGGCGGATGCCCTCGGTGACGTAGTCCTTGGCCAGACCGACCGCCTTGACTACATCGTGACCGAGTGCCAGATTGGACGCGATCGCAGAGGACAGCGTGCAGCCGGTGCCGTGGGTGTTCTTGGTGTCGATGCGCTCGTTTTCAAAGTGGTGGAAGGACTGACCGTCGTAGAGCACGTCGAGCGCGTTGCCGACTGCATGACCGCCCTTGACCAGTACGTTTTTGCAGCCCATCGCGTGAATGCGGCGTGCGGCTTCTTCCATGTCGGAAACCGAGTGGATTTCCATTTTGGCGATGCACTCGGCCTCGGGAATGTTGGGCGTGAGCACGGTGGCGAGGGGCAGGATGTGCTCGATGAGTGCGCCGACTGCGTCCGGATTCATCAGCGGTGCGCCGTTTTTGGCGTACATGACCGGGTCAATGATCACATGACGGGGCTGATACTGGAGCAGCTTGCGTGCGACTGCCTGCATGCAGGGCGGCGTGGACAGCATGCCGACCTTGACCGCATCGGGGAAGATGTCCTCAAACACCGCGTCCATCTGGTCCTCAATGACCTTGGGCGAGATGTCCTCGATGGAGATGACGCGCGCCGTGTTCTCTGCGACGACCGAGACAATCACGCTCATGGCGAATACGCCGTGCGCCGACATGGTCTTGAGGTCGGCCTGGATGCCAGCGCCGCCCGAGCAGTCCGAGCCCGCAATGGTTAATACTTTTTTCATGGTATTTCCTCCCTTTATTTGCCGAACGCATAGAAAAAAGGGATACCCCACACAGGGTATCCCTTTGGTATTTCGTTTGATTCCGCGCTTTGCGCACGGAACGCGCGCAAAAACCGCTTGTGCATCCCTACGTTGGCATTATCCAAATCAGGTAAGGTCGAAAGCGCACAGCTTTCCTCTCAGCTTTTCTAAAAGCTCCCTTGCATGTTTTATTGTAGCACGGTTTGTCAGAAAAAGTCAACGGGAAACTTGTTTTCCGGCGGTCATACCGCCCCAAATCGCGTCTGCCAGCACGCAAGCCGGGTCATTCTGCTCGATTTTTCCGGCTGCGGCGGCCAAAACAGCGGCTTGTCCGCAGAGGTCGGACGATGCGAAGTGTACAAAGGCCGCGGTCTCCCGGGCAAGGCGAATGCCCTTGGGTGTGTACAGCTCGCGGTTGTCGTCTGAAAGGCCGAACTTGGATTTTTTGGCCTCGGGTGCACAGCCGCCCTTGTCGCGCAGACTGCGGCGGCCCTCGTGGACGAGCTGAAGGACAATGTTATCCACACGCTGTGCATCATTTCGTGCGGCCTGATAGAGTTCGCTCTGTTGTAAACTGCCGTCCTCCTCCGCCCAGCTGCGCACCGTGTCGTAGAGCAGGGCGGCAGCACCCGAGAGCGCGGGGGATTCCTCGGGGAAATACAGCTCGAGCTGCACGTCCGCACCGAACGAGCGCAGCTTTTTCTTGGGGGATGAGCGGGTGAAAACCGCCTTTTGCTGTATCCAGTCCACCATCAGCGCACGGATGAGATCGCGGGGCTGACCGCCCAGATCGAGCGCACGCAAAAGCGCACCTGTCGCGCCCAGATCACCGCCGCACGGCAGCACGTCACGCGCCGGGACGGCATCGGCCTTGACCATGCGGCGCAGCTTGGACTCTGTGACCGGCCCGCGCCGCAGGAAAAACCAGGCCACCAGGACGATGATGCCGATGGCCAGCAGATTGGCCAGAATCATGCCCATACCTTGAAGCAACATGGTTTAATACCCCATTTCACCGGCGAGCAGCTCGTCGTGATCGACCCACTGCTGCACGTCAATGATGTCGTATGTATCCATGTCGCGGCGGATGATGACCTGTGCGATACCGGCGTTGATAATCATGCGCTTGCACATGGTGCACGAGTTGGCGTCCGGGATGAGCTCACCGGTGGATGCCTCACGTCCGACCAGATAGAGCGTTGCGCCCAGCATTTGCTCGCGGGACGCGTGAATGATGGCGTTGGCCTCGGCGTGTACCGAGCGGCAGAACTCGTACCGCTCACCGCGCGGAATGCCCATCTTTTGACGGATGCAGGTGCCCAGATCGATGCAGTTGGCGCGTCCGCGGGGTGCGCCGACGTAGCCGGTCGAAACGATGACATCGTTTTTGACGATGACCGCACCATAGTTGCGGCGCAGGCAGGTGCCGCGCTCGCGTGCGACGTCCGCCATGTCCAGATAGTAGTTATGTTTGTCCCGTCGATTCATCTCTGATTCTCCTGTTCCGGGCACAATTTGCCCTCGTGCATTAAAATTCGTCGTTCAGCTCGTTTGGCCGCTTGTTGGTCGTGGGTAATCCAGACAATCGTGCGGCCGTCCGCGTGCAGACGGTCGAATAAGTCCAGAATTTCGCGCGCCGCGCGTGGGTCGAGGTTGCCGGTCGGCTCGTCCGCGAGCAGCAGATCGGGGTCGGTACACAGCGCACGGGCGATGGCGACGCGCTGCTGCTGTCCGCCCGACAGCATTTCGGGCGTGTGGTGCAGGCGTGCGCCCAGACCGACCATGCACAGCGTATCGGCTGCACAGTCCAGCCGCTTTTCCCGCGAGACACCGCGGAAGGCCAGCGGAAGCGCGGCGTTTTCCAGCGCGTCCATGCCGGGTACCAGACTGAAGCTCTGAAAGACAAAGCCGATGTGTGCGCGGCTGAGCGCCGCCCGATTCCGTGCCGATAAACCCGAGGTCGGCTGACCGCACAGCCAGTATTCGCCGCTGGTCGGACGGTCGAGCAAGCCGATCAGGTGCATGAGCGTGGACTTTCCCGAGCCGGACGCACCCAAAATGGCCGTATACGTTCCCGGTGCGATGGTCAGGTTCACCTTGTCCACCGCGCGGACACGTCCTCTGTCATATATTTTACAGATATTCTCCATACGAATCAAGAAAAAATCCCTCCTCTGCCTGCATTAGCATGACACTGGAGGGAAGAGTTTATGCTTTTTTCTGCTTCCAGATGCCCGAGCGGACGAACAGAAGCGAGGCCACTGTGCCGATCAGCCAGCCGACCGGCCAGCTCAGCCAGATGCCGATGACACCGAGACCCAACACGATGGAGAAGACGTAAGCCAGCACCACGCGCAGGATGAGGTCGGAGAAGGTCGAGACCATGAACGGCCCCATCGCACCCGCACCGCGCAGCACGCCGTCGGCGCTGAGCTTGAGCGAGATCATGGCGTAGAACGGGGTAACGACCTGTAAAAACAGCGCACCGGCTGCGATGACACCGGTCTCACCGGCACCGACGAACAGCCGCATCACGAGCGAGCCGCCCAGCGCGAACAGCAGAGAGAAGGGAATTGCGACTGCAACCGAAATTTTCATACCGGCTTTGAGTCCCTGCGTGACGCGGTCATAGCGTCCTGCACCGATGTTCTGCGCGGAGAAACTGGAAATTGCGCTGCCCATCGCGGTCAGACCGACGATCACGAAGTTATTGAGCTTCATGGCTGCCGAATAACCGCCCACGACCTCCCAGTTGTAGCTGTTGACCAGCCACTGAATGAACAGGTTGCCCACCGAGATAAAGCTTTGCTGGAGAATGCTGGGAACGGCCAGATAGGCCACGCGCAGCAGCATATTACCCGAAAAACGGCGGAACGGTGCACTTTGCAGACCGCGCAGACGGGACAGCAGGATGACAAAGGCCAGAACGGATGCCACACCCTGCGCAAGGAAGGTCGCCCAGGCGATACCGGACACGCCGAGGTCAAAGAAAGCAACCAGAACGTAGTCTAAGATAACGTTGCCGACCGACGAGCCGATGAGCAGATAGAGCGGCGTCTTGCTGTCGCCGAGTGCGTTAAAGATGCCGGTACAGATGTTGTACAGGAAGAGGAAGATCATGCCGTAAAAGTAGATGCGCAGATATTGGTCTGCGTCGGCAAAGATGTAGTCCTCGGTACCCAGACCGCGCAGCATGTCAGTGCAGAAAATCAGACCGCCGAGCGTCAGCAGGGCTGCGATACACAGGCTGGCCAGAATGGAGGTCGAGACTGCGGTTTTCATGCGGTCGTACTCACGCGCGCCGAACAGCTGGGATACTGCAACCGAACAGCCCAGATTCAGACCGGTTGCGACTGCCATAAACAGCATGGTGACCGGATACGATACGCCGATCGCGGCGAGCGCTGCACCGCCGACGCACTGGCCGGCAATCATGCTGTCCGCAATCTGATACATTTGTTGAAATGCTACGCTGCACAGCAGAGGCAGCGCAAAACGCCACAGGATTTTACTGGGTTGTCCCTCGGTCAGGTTGGTTACCATCCGTGACGCGCCCCCTTTCATTTGCCCCATTTTTGGGACGTTTGGTTTCATTCGGTTTTCATTATACGTCTAAAATATCGTTTACCGCAAGGGCAGAGGACGGGAAATCGACCATTTTCAGCAGATGGTACAGTTTTACCGTTCGAGAGACCGGACTTGACAGACAGATTGATCTGTCTTAAAGTGGAGGGAGAACAAGGAGGTCGAAAATATGCGCGTTTTATTTGTAGATGGATGCATTCGCGGAGCGCAGTCGCGCACACGCATGCTGGCACAGACATTTTTGGATACATTGACCGCGAGAAAACCCGATTGCACGGTGGAAATCGCGGATTTAAATACGTTGCGTCTGGTTCCGCTCTTTGGGGACACTCTGGCAGAGCGAGACGCGGCAGTCGCAAAGCAGGACTGGACAAATCCGTGGTTTGCGCAGGCGGTACAGTTTCAGCAGGCCGATTTGATCGTCCTTGCGGCACCGTTCTGGGAGGGAACCTTCCCGGCAGCCATGCATACCTATATCGAGCATATCTGCGCGGCAGGCCTGACATTTAAGTATGGGGAAGATGGCTCGCAGATTGGCCTGTGCAAGGCGAAACACGCGGTATTTTTCGGCACCAAGGGCGGTATTTATTCGCAGGGCGCAGCACGGGAAGATGACTTTGCCGCACGATTCTTGAAAACTAATTTGCGTATGCTGGGCATTCCGGAACTCGATGTCGTGGAGGCAGAAGGATTGGATATTGACGGCGCGGACGTGAAAGGTATTTTGGAACAGGCGAAGAATCAGGCGCGTGCCGTGGCAGAACGCCTGTAATTCCCGCCTGCAGGCGAAATAAAGTTTTCGCCGGCCTTTTTCAAAAGGCCGCGGGTTCTCAGGGCAGAGCCCTGAGCCGGACTCCGCAGAGTCCGGAAACCTCTTTTGAAACCCGGTGTCCGACCCGGGTTTCAATTAAAACAAACAAAAAAGGAAAGACCAACCGAATGGTTGGTCTTTCCAGAGATTACGCCGTCTGCGGACGGCGCTTTTTCTTTCTCATTTTGTTGATTTTCGCAAGAGCGAAAATCAAGAGGGGATTCCGCGCTCTGCGGAGCGCGACTTGAGGCTCTGCCTCAAGACTCCGCAAGCCTTTCGAGAAAGGCTTGAGCGAAAGCTTCATTTATTTCTGCGCTTCCTTTTTCGCCATGCGGGTCATTACAGTAGCGTAGATCACCATGAGAACCGCGCCGACTGCCAGACCAGCCCAGCCGTTCTGCGACAGACCGGCAACCAGATAGCCGACAAAGCTGATTGCTGCAATGGACAGCGCGTAGGGAATCTGGGTGGAAACGTGGTCAATGTGATGGCACTGTGCACCAGCGGAAGCCAGAATGGTGGTATCCGAGATGGGCGAGATGTGGTCGCCGCAGACTGCGCCTGCAAGGCAGGCTGCAACCGTGATGGTGAGCATCTCGTTTGCGCCGAAAATGCTGACAGCAATCGGAATCAGAATGCTGAACGTACCCCAGGAAGTACCGGTTGCAAATGCAAGACCGAGTGCAATAAGGAAGAACAGTGCGGGCATGAATAGACCGATGGCCGACTCAGGATTCACAAAACCAGCAACGAAACCGCGCAGGTTGAGGTAATCATCCGAGCAGACGCCCGACAGCGTCCATGCAAGGGTCAGAATGAAGATTGCGGGAACCATTGCCTTGAAGCCAGCGGTGAAGGACTCGCAGAACTGGCTGAAGGTCAGGATGCCGCGGGGAACGTACATCAGGAAGGTGAAGACCAGTGCGGCAAAGGAGCCGAGCACCAGTGCGTCGGAGGACGAGCAGTTTGCGAATGCGTTGGAGATCGCCTCGAAGGACAGCTCGTGGATACCGCCGCCCGAGTAGATCATCGCCGAAATGCAGGCAACGATCAGGAACAGGATGGGGATGATGAGGTCCTTAACCGAACCCGAACCACAGATGACCGTGGATTCCTCGCCGGTCGAGTCGATCTTGCCGCTCTCCAGGATCTTCTTGTTGTACTTGCCCATCGCCATAAAGTCAACGTCTGCGACCATCAGCCAGAGAATGAATGCCAACGTCAGCAGTGCGTAGAGGTTGAAGGGGATGGTGCTCAGGAACAGAGTAAAGCCATTGATGCCTGCGTCCTCGGGCAGAGAGGAGGTGACAGCAGCTGCCCAGCTGGAAATCGGTGCGATGATGCACACGGGAGCTGCGGTCGCGTCGATGATGTAGGCCAGCTTTGCGCGGGTAACCTTGTACTTATCGGTAACCGGACGCATAACCGTACCGACGGTCAGGCAGTTGAAGTAGTCGTCGACGAAGATGAACATGCCGAGGAACGAGGTTGCCAGCAGAGAGCCGCGGCGGCTCTTGATGACGTGGGATGCCCATTCGCCGTAGGCGCGGGACGCGCCCGACTTGGTCACGAGGGATACCAGAATACCCAGCATGACCAGGAAGATCAGGATGCCGATGTTGTCGCTGATTTTGCTGCCCATGATCGAGAACGTGGTCTCGGTCGCGTGCAGCGGGTTGCCGCCACAGAATAACAATGCACCTGCGAAGATACCGATCAGCAGAGAGGAGTAAACCTCTTTGGTGATCAGCGCAAGCGCGATTGCGATAATCGGAGGCAGAACCGCAAAAATAGTTGCGCTCATGTGTTTTTCTCCTTACTTATAATTTTTGATACTAGTTTCTATCCGTCTAATCATTATACACGGCGCGACATATTTTTACAAGTTTTTTACCTCATTTCCTGCACGGATTATAAGATTTCCTGATCTGGGTTCCATTGGCAGGCGGCGAGGTCGACTCGCCCGTCGGGTAGAAAGGGAATGCCGTCGGCTTCCAGCAATGCTTTCTGAATATCGCTGCCGCCGAAGGCGAAAGCGCTGGACGTGCAGCCGTTGCGGTCGACCACGCGATAACAGGGGATGCCGTCCGGGTCGGGATTGACATGCAGTGCATAGCCGACCACGCGCGCCCAGCGGGGATTGCCTGCCAGACGGGCAACCTGACCATAAGTTGCAACCGTTCCGCGCGGGATACTGCGCACGACGGCATAAATACGTTCATAACTATTCATTCGGAACCCTCCCGTGAAACGTTCTTATTTTGCTTAGTGTACCGCGTTTTGATGCGCAGGGCAAGTATCTGCACGCAATTCAGCCTCAAAAGGCAGAAAGAAGCCCGGAGCACACGAAAGAAATCGCATACCCCGGGCGAGGAGAAGATTGGCAATGTGGAATTTAAGCCTTTCGGGTCAGCGCACAGCCGATATCGCAGCTGTCGCCGTCGCGGAAGGTGATATGGATGATACAGAAGACTTGGTCATAGTCCTGCTCTCCGTCAGGAGAGAGAAAGGAGACCGGGAACGAGCAGGCGGTCACTTCACCGTCTTCCGAGGGAATCATGCTGACGCTCTGCACCGAGTAGTTGGACAAATCGGTCATTGGCAGACCGGTTTTCGGGTCGTAGACAGTATTGGGATCGAACTCAACTTCCACCCGTTCGATGTCCTTGCCGGGTGTTTCCAGGGTGAGATTGGTGGCCTGGGGCACGCTGTCCCATTTGCCGGTCATCTCGATTGCCTGCGCCGTGCTCAGCCGGTCCACTTCGGCGCCGCCCCACTGGTTGGGATAGCTCTGCACGCTGGTCAGCTCGCCGGTCAGCCCGTCAGGCTGGGAAAAAGTCAGGGAGTAGGTAAAACCTTCCATCAAACCGTCGGCGGTTTTGAGAGAGGTGGTGGACTGCTGTGCCGCATCAAGCGGAATCTGCTGCACGACCGCGTTTTGTTCCGTGGGTGCTGCGGTTGCTGTCGTTTGTGCACGTCCGGGTGCAATCGCTGCAATGATCAGCGCGATGCCCAGAATAATGGGGGCACGGTTCATACCCGATCAGCTCCTTTCATCGAATTCTATCTAATATTAAGACGCGCAGTTGCCGGAAAAAGTTCCGAAAGTCTAAAAAATTTTTTGGTTTTTGTCGGACTGCGAAAAAACCGCACGAAAACCAGCTGTTTCCTCAACACTTTGACCACTTACCGGCCCTGTATGACCGCTTACCGCGCAGGGCTTGCGCGCTGAAGCGCCAGACTGTATACTGAAGCCAGAACAGGGGGAATGTGCACATGAAGGTCTTGCAAAAACGCATCCCGGCTGAGGTCGAGGAGTACGCCGTCCTGCACCTGCATGCGCAGGATGCGGCGACCGAGCGGCTGGTGCGGTACTTGGAACAGGAATATTTTCGCGCGGTGCGCTTGCTGTGCCGCAAGGGCGATCAGACCGTGCCGGTGGACTGCGAGAGCGTCTGCTGCATCGAGACCGAGGGCGAAATGCTGCGCGTGCGCACGATGGACGACGTGCTGACACTGCCCGAACGGCTCTATCAGGTGCAGCGTCTGCTGCCGCAAAGCTTTGTGCAGGCTGCACGCGGGGTACTGGTCAATTTAGACCGCATCGAATGCTTTGAACCCTTGCCGAATGGCCTCATCCGTGCCAGACTGGCAAATCAAGAATATGTTTATATCTCCCGCAAATATGCCAGAGAATTGCGTGAGCGACTGAAGGAGGGGACGTTATGAAGGGATTTTTGCAGCTGTGCCGCAGTCAGCTGCTGTCTGGCATCAGTCTGGGACTTGCCCTGATGGTGTCCGCACTCTTTGCCGTGTACAGCTTTGGGGACAGCGCGATCTCTGCCCGTTGGATGAACCTGCTGCCTGGTCTTACTGTACTCTACACACTGGCCGGTGTGCTGCTGATGGCGTGGCATCGCCGTCCGCCACGCCGCCGACCGGCGACGCCATACCTGTCCGGTCTCAATGCGCGGTATATCTGGGTGCTTCCGGCATTTTTGTGGTGGCTGCTCTTCCGCCTGACCGGTTTTGACGTGCTGGAGCGCTGCCTGCTCTTTAACCTCATCTTGCTCGCCGTCCTGTGGACGATCGAGTACAGCATGGCACGGCGTATGGCCAAGGCGCTCAATGGCGCACTGGGAACGCGCAGTCCGACGGTCATGCCGACCAGCCTGATTGTCGATCTGGACGACTGCCCCAAGGGAATCGAAGCCTTCTGCATCGAGATCGAGCGCTACTGCATCAAAAACCACATCGACTATCAGTTTATTGAGCGCGACAAACCGGCCATTGTTTTGATGAACGGCGTCAAACACCGGGTCGAGCTGGGTGTCTATTACGGCTACGTGCCCGGATGGTTCCTGAAATTCACCGAGCTATGAGGAGGGATTCTTTATGAAATGGCTGCATCCATCGTTCTGGGTGACCTATGACAAATCCACCTATCCGACGGTCGCGGACGCACAGCAGGCGATCGAGCGGTATTGCCGGGAAAACGGTCACACCTGCCGCTTTTTAGAGGATGATACCGTAGAGATCGACGGCGTTCCGCATGAGATTTACCGGGGATATGAACCGGGCAGTCGGGGAAACTACGGCATCAAGTGTCGAAAACTGTAATCAGGCCAAAGAAAACCGCTCCTGTTTGAGGAGCGGTTTTTCTATTTATATGGTTCAGAGAGGTTTACCAGCCAAAGAAGTAGTTGAAGGGGTTCTGGTTGTAGTACTGCTGACCGTCCTGACCCTGGCTGTACTGGCTCTGCTCACTTTCCTGAGACAGTGCCGGGTCATCGCCCTGCAAGTCGTGCTGATCGTTCAGTGCAAAGGAAACCGTGAAGGTCTTGCCGGTGGACATGCGGTACAGGGTCAGAGTAATCTTGTCGCCTGCGGCCAGCTTATCCTTGACTGCGTTGACGCCGTCCATATCGGTGACCTCGGTACCGTTGATGCCGGTGATGATGTCATTTGCCTGTACGCCGGCTGCAGCTGCGTTGGAGCGAGAGTCAACATTGATGACGCGCACGCCCTGCGGGATGCCGTAGGCTGCCGACTGCTGCTCGGAGACGTTCTGACCGGAAATACCGATCTGGGGACGACCCGCGATGTAGCCGTTCTGGATGAGTTCGTCAACGATGGGCTTTACGGTATCCATCGGGATGGCGAAGCCCAGACCCTCATAGTAGCTGATGCCCAGCTTTGCAGAGGTGATGCCGATGACCTGACCATACTTATTGATAAGCGCACCGCCCGAGTTGCCGGGGTTGATAGCAGCATCGGTCTGGATGAGGCTCATAACGCGGTCGTCGATGGTGATGTCACGGTTGAGCGCCGAGATATGACCACCGGTGATGGTGTTTGCAAGTTCCAGACCGCCGGGCGAGCCGATGGCGTAAACTTCTTCACCGACCAGCAGAGAGTTGGAGTCACCGAACTCTGCCGGGGTCAGGGTCGTGCCTGCCGGGTCGATCTTGAGAACGGCGAGGTCGGTCTGTTCGTCCAGGCCGATGACCTCAGCCGGGAAGGAAGTACCGTCCGACATGTAAACGGTGATCTTGTCCTGCTGTACGCCGGTGTTCTCGTCGACAACAACGTGGTTGTTGGTGATGATGTAGCCGTCCGCGCTCATGATAACGCCCGAACCGGTACCGCCCTCACCGCTCGTCAGGTTAACTGCCTGAATGGAGACAACCGAGGGGGAAACCTTGGCGTAAATCTCCTCGCCGGACAGGCCGTCATTTGCAGAGCTGGAGGTTGCAGTCGGGCTGGAGATGTTGACCGACGGCAGGTTGGAGTTGACCGAAGTCGCCGAAACCGAGGAAGAATTGTTGTCTGCGCCGCCGCTCATCGAGCTGCCGATGGCGATACCGCCGACCAGCAGGATGCAGGCTGCGGCGATCGAACCGGCGATCAGAACGGGCTTGCGGCCAAACTTGCGGTTCTTGCGGCGCTCTGCACGGGCAAGCTTGCGGGCATGCTTGGCAGCACGCTTGTCTTCCTGATGCATCCACTCCTGATAGGTTGCGTAAGCCGGGTGAGACGGCTGGTTCATGGGCTGCTGTGCGTTCGGATCGAACGACTGCTGCGCACCGGTGTTGGTGTTGTACGACTGCTCAGGGTTGAGCGGTCGGGGCTGGGTATCCATGCGGTCGGAAGCAATGTCCGACGGCTGTTCGAAGACGCGCTGGTCGGGATATTGTGCATCGTCCTCAACCGGATGGAATGCGTCGTGTTCGGTGATGGGTTCATTCTGTGTGGTCTGGGAAGATGTATCGTTGCTTTCCCAGGGATTGTTATTGGAATTGTTTTTATTCTGAAGATCCATGATCTAACACCCTTTCCTTTGATCTGTCTTTATTGTACGCACGGATTGTGATACTTTGTTGTCACAAATATGAATATTCCGTGAATTCTCGCTTTTTTACATAATCGTTTTTTCACACAAAACCCAAGGCCGAAGCCTTGGGCAGTGTACGTTATTTCTTGTTGGGTTTGGTGACGGGTGCGAGCGGGAGGGTGAAGGAAAACTCGGTCTCACCGCCGTCCGAGCGCACCGAAATATCGCCGCCGTGCAGGTTGATGATATTCTTGACGATGTACAGACCCAGACCGGCACCAGAGCGGTCACGCGAGCGCGAGCGATCGGTCTTGTAGAAGCGGTCGAAGATGTGCGGGATGTCATCGGGCGCGATGCCGCCGCCGGTATTGCAGATGGAGAACTCGCAGAATGCACCGGCCGGGTAAGCGGTGACGCGCAGCTTGCCGCCGTCATCGATGAACTTGACCGCATTGTCCACCAGATTGTAGACCGCGCGGAAGACGTGGTCACGGTCGCCCATGACCATCAGACGGTCGGCAAAATCGACCTCGACGTCGATGTTCTTGGCTGTGATCTTCTGCTCAAAGGACAGCAGAATCTGGCTTGCCATTTCCGAGAAATCGAAGGGAACCGGGCTGATGATGAGCTCGCCTGACTGAATTTTTGCCGCTGCGAGCATGCTCATGGTCATACGGGACAGGCGCTTGACCTCCTCGGAGATGACGACCAAATATTTGCGCTGCTGGTCCTGCGGGATGGTGCCGTCCAGCATACCGTCGACAAAACCGCTGATGGTGGTCATCGGGGTCTTGAACTCATGGGATACGTTGCCGATAAAGCCCTGGGTCAGCTCCTCGAGCTGTTCCAGATCGCGTGCCATGTTATTAAACGAGGTGGCAAGCTCGTCGATCTCGTCGCAGTGGTTGTCCTCGGGGACGCGCACGCTGAAATCACCGGCTGCAAACTCCTTGGCTGCGTTTGCCATGGTCTTGAGCGGACGGGTCATGCGGCTGGACAGGAAGTAGGAGACGACCAGCGCACCGACCAGCGAAATGATGATGATAATGAGGAAAATCTGGGTGATTTCCTGCAAGACACCGACCACACGCTCGCTGCTCGCGGCGATGAGCACCAGCGCGAGATCTTTACCTGCGCTGTCTTCACACAGCGTACCGACGATGTAGTGCTTTTCCGAGAACACCGAGCCGAGCGTGCCCACCGAGGAATACACAGTGTCGCGTGTGAGCGTATCGACCACCTTTTTGGGGATGGTACCGCTGTTGCGGTAGCTGCCGGTGTCGGGGTCGACGCGCAGCAGAATATTGCCCGACAGGTCGGTCAGGATGATGCTCATTTGGTTCTGCTTGGCGGTGGTGCGCAGCGAGGCGTCGAGCACGGCGACATTGAGGCTGTCGCCGGTCTGTACCGCCAGACTGGTCAGCTCAGAGATCGATTCCGCGGTCGCAGACAGCTGGGACTCTTTTTCCGACTTGGAATAGCGATCCATCTGATAGAAGAACGCACCGCCGGCCAGTCCAAAGGCCACCAGAATCAAAATGACCGAGGAGATGAAATTTTTTGCAAAAAAGCTTCGTTTCAACTTGGATTCCCCCTGGTTTGCGGTCAGTTTTTGGTCTCAAACTTGTAGCCGACACCCCAGACGGTCTTGAGTTCCCACTTGTCCGACGCGCCCTCGAGCTTTTCACGCAGGCGCTTGACGTGTACGTCGACCGTGCGGGTATCGCCGAAGTAATCAAAGCCCCACACGTCGTCGAGCAGCTGGGCGCGGGTGAATACGCGGTTGGGACTCTGCGCGAGGAAGTACAGAAGCTCAATCTCCTTCGGAGGCGCGTCCACATGCTTGCCCGCGATGATGAGCTCATAGGCCTGCTTGTCAATGATGAGGTTGTCAAAGGACAGTTTGCCGCTGTCATCCGGGGACAGACGGCGCAGCACAGCGCGCACGCGGGCGACGACCTCGCGCATCTCGAGGGGCTTTACGATGTAGTCGTCGGCGCCCAGCTCCAGACCAGATACCTTGTCCATGGTCTCGCCCTTGGCCGTGATCATGATAACCGGCATGCTCGAGCCCGAGTCACGGATTTCACGGATGACCTGCCAGCCATCCATGACCGGCATCATTACGTCGAGCAGCATCATATCAGGGTTTTCTGCCTTCCACTTGGACAGACCGATTGCACCGTTTTCCGCTTCGGAAATATCATAGCCCTCGCGCTCGAGGTACAGGCGCAGCAGCTCGCGGATGTTCTCATCGTCCTCGACGATCAGGATTTTTTTATTGCTCATGTTGGGATTCCCACCTTTATTCTCGTATGTATGAAGGTGTCGCTCTGACCGACACATCACCTATAATATCATTATACACCATCCCCTGCGCGAAAGCATGAAGGATTTGTAAAACACGGACAAAACAGTTCAGCTGGTGTCGGAGACTGGGGATGCGCACAGCGAAGAGAAACGGGGAATATCTGGAAAAATACATTATTTTTTGCACACGCTCTTTCCGTACGCCCTTTCATCCTGTATAATAGAGTGCATAGAAATCGTGTGAAAGGAATGATGAAGATGGCGGACTTTATGACCCATGATCTGCTGGGCGAACAGGCGCTTGCCGTATTCCCGGCTGCTGCCCAGCGCGCTGCGGCTCTGCATCCTGCGGTATTCCGCTGGGGTCTGCAGGGGCCCGACCCGCTCTTTTTCCACAAGGTATACGCCGGCAGTCCGCTGCACAAGCTGGGCAACCGGCTGCATGAGGAACGCACCGACGCATTGTTTACCGTCTTCGCCGAGTCGGTCAACCGCTTGACCGATGAAAGCCATGATATCGCATCCGCCTATTTTTACGGCTTCCTGTGCCATTACGCACTGGACAGCACCATTCATCCTTATGTATATTATCAGGAGCACGAGTGTATCCACGCCATGCCCGGAGAAAATGCCTCGGCCATCCATTGCCAGATCGAGACCGATATCGACTGCGCACTGTATGACCGCTACAAGGGCGATCACCTGCACCTGCCCACCGCAGCCTATCAGATGAACGACCAGGAGACCGCGGTCGTGTCGGTCATCCTGCACCACCTCATTCGCTGCGTGCTGCGCGTGGACGTGCCGACCAGCGAGCTGCGCCCGGCCTTTGCCGAGATGCTGGCCTGCCAGCGGCTGTTCTATCAGGGCGGACGCGGCCTGAGCCGACCGGCACGCACGGTCGAGCGGTTGCTGGGCAAGGGTCCGCTGCTGACCTCGCACATCAAGACCGGCCTGCCCCAGTGGGATGCACTCAACGAGTCGCATTCGCCGTGGCGCAATCTGTGGAATCCCGATGTCGTGTGCACCGAGAGCGTCATCGAGCTGTTTGAGCTGGCCAAGGACAAGGCGGCCGAGCTTGCCAGCAGCTACGCGGCACAGTTCGACTCGGGCTGGATGCTCAATCTGTCGTACTATGAGCCGTTCGACAACGGCAATTACCGCAGACAGAAACCGTAAATCTGTACATCAAAAAAAGCCCGCTTGGGAGCGGGCTTTTTGTCTGTCCGAAAGAGGAGAATATCTATGATCCTGCCGTTTGCCTATACCATCATCCGCTCAAAGCGCAAGAGCATCCAAATTCGGGTGAATGCACAGGGACAGGTCGAGGTGCGCGGCGGGCGCAGACTGACCAAAACGCAGGCCGAACAGATCTTGTATCAGCATCAGGACTGGATACAGACCCAGATCGCACGGCAGTCTGCCCGGGCAGCGCAGCGGCACATCCTGACCGCGGATGAAATTGCCGACCTCACCGAACAGGCCGAGCGGGATTTACCGGTCAGGACGGCGCATTGGGCGTCGCGCATGGGTGTCCAGCCGACCGGTGTGCGTATCACGGCAGCCGCGACCCGGTGGGGAAGCTGCTCGGCCAAGAATCGCATCTGCTATTCTTTTCGCGTTATGCTGCTGCCCGAAGCGCTGCGCGACTATATCGTGGTGCATGAACTGTCCCACATCCGTCAGAAAAATCACAGCGCGGACTTTTACGCCGAGGGGACGCGCTATCTGCCCGACTTCGTTTTGCGTCGGAAGGAGCTGCGCGCATGGGAGCGTGCGCACCCGCTGGGGTAAGGCATAAAAAGAGCGCACAGAAGGAGGAACGGTGCGCCCTTTGTAATGGAAAACGAGGGATTCCCAAAAGGGCTGCACACCCGTGCAGCCCTTGTTATTTCAAACTATTCAATTGTGCCCTTTTGTTCCGTTTCTCCGCAGCGCCTCGATCTTTGGCCTATCTGCCAGGGTCTTTATCGAAAACTTTCCATCGGCGCGTAGTCTGCCGGAGCCATACTCATCAGTATGCCCATCGGAATGCTCCCAGAGAACGTCGTTTCCGTCGGCTGTTCGGCTTAGTGGGCACCGGCGAGCCGCGCGGTACGGAACTCCTGTTCAATTTCTGATACCATGGGACTCACCCCTTTCAGTAAGATTTCAAATAATGAGAAGATGGTAAGTAGCTTTTGTTTTCACCTCATTTCTTTTGTTGGTATTATATTACCACCGGATAGGGGTACCGTCAAGGACTTTTCGGGCTTATTTTTGTACAAAAAGAACCGTTTAAGTTCTACATTTGCCCCTCTTTTTATTCGCTCGGCAGTCTGTTATAATAATAGTGTCGGGCTGTTTTTTATCACCAGCCCACCTTTTGAAACCCACGCGTCTGAAAAGGAGTCTTCCGATGAAAAACTTCAGTTACTATATGCCGACCCGCATCTTTTTCGGTGCAGGCAGCGTCAAGAAGCTGTCCCGCGCACCGCTGCCGGCAGGCCGCGGTCTGCTGATCACCGGCGGTTCGTCCACCACAAAGCTCGGCTATGTCGATAAAGTCTGTGCGGCACTGGCTGAGGCCGGTCACAAGATGACCGTATACCGCGATGTACAGCCCAATCCCACCATCGAGAACGTGCGCGAGTGCGCTGCCATCGCCCGCGAGCAGGCATGCACCTTTGTCGTTGGTCTGGGCGGCGGCTCGTCCATCGATACCGCAAAGGCCGCGGCTGTTATGGCCACCAACGATGGCGATTGGTGGGACTACGTTTACGGCGGATCGGGCAAGGGTCAGAAGATCAAGAATCAGCCCCTGCCGATCGTGGCGATTACGACGACTGCGGGCACGGGCACGGAAGCCGACCCCTGGACGGTCGTTACCAACGGCGAGGAGAAGATCGGCGGCGGCAATGACAAGACCTTCCCGACGCTGTCCATCGTCGATCCCGATTTTATGATGACTGTACCGCCGCACCTGACCGCATATCAGGGCTTTGACGCACTGTTCCACGCCTGCGAGGGCTATCTGGCGACCATTGCAAGCCCGGTGAGTGAGATGTATTCGCTCAAGGCCATTGAGCTGATTGGCAAGTCGCTGCCTCGTGCCGTGCAGGATGGTTCGGATGCCGAAGCACGCGCCGATGTTGCACTGGCAAACACTCTGGCCGGTTTTGTTGAGAGCCTGTCCTCCTGTACGTCCGAGCACGCCATTGAACATGCCATGTCCGGCTTCCATCCCAAGCTGCCGCACGGCGCTGGTCTGATTATGATTTCGCTCGAATACTATAAACTGTTCGCCGACGTTTGCGTCGACAAGTTTGCCCACATGGCGCACGCACTTGGCCGCGCAGACGGTGACTTCGTCGCGGCACTGGCAGAGCTGCAAAAGCAGTGCGGTGTCGATAACCTGAAAATGAGCGATTATGGCATGGAAAACGGCGATTTCGGCAAGTACGCCGACCATGCATTCGCTGATATGGGCGGTCTGTTCCGCGTCGATGCCAAGCAGCTGACGAAGGATGACGTCATCGGCATTCTGTCGCGCAGCTATCGCTAAACTCGCATTTTTCTCCGGAAGGAAGTAACGCATTATGTCACTCAAACATGTACTCATGATTGCGACCGGCGGCACGCTCGCCTGTCGTGAGACCGGACGTGGTCTGGCACCCTCGCTGACCGGTGAGCAGCTGATCGAGTTTTTACCCGAGCTGCCCAAGATCTGCAAGGTTGTCGTAGAGAATCCGTTCTCCATTGACTCGACCGATATCACAACGGCAGACCGTGTCAAGCTGGCCGGCATCATCCGTGAAAATTATGATCTGTATGATGGCTTTGTCATCGCACACGGTACCGATACGCTGGGCTATACGTCGGCGCTGCTCTATCACATGCTGCGCAACCTCAACAAGCCGGTCATCCTGACCGGTGCGCAGAAGCCCATCGGCGTGCCCGGTTCGGATGCCGAGCGCAACCTGCTCGACGCGTTCCGCGTCATTCGTGCGGGTTATGTCGGTGTCGCAGCCGTGCTGCACGGACAGATTATCCGCGGTAACCACGTAGTCAAGGTGGATTGCGAGAGTATGAACGCGTTCCGCTCGATCAACGCACCGCTTGCCGGTACGATCGACCGCGAGGGCAACGTCCGTCTGGACATCGTGCCCAAGCTGGGCGGTGAGCCCGAGTTTGTCGAGGATATCGACTCGGATTTCGTGCTGCTCAAGCTGGTACCCGATCTCGACCCGTCCATTATCACCTTCCTGTCCCGCTATAAGAAGGTCATCATTGAGGGCTACGGCTCGGGCGGTATCCCGATTCGTCTGGAAAAGGTTGTCCAGAAGCTCATCCACAGCGGCACCAAGGTCTATGTCACCACCCAATGTCTGTCGGGCTCGGTCAACCTGGATAAGTACGAGGTTGGTAAGCGTGCCGAGGCTATGGGCGCGGTATCGCTCGGTCATCGTACCATCGAGGATGCCATCGCGGCCATCCAGTGCGGTGAAATCTAATATTGATAGAAAAGAAAAATCCCGGATCGTTTTGATCCGGGATTTTTTGTCGGTTCTTAACCGATGATACAGTCCTTTAATTCTACATTGAGCGATTGGCCGCTGCAAGTGCCGGTGATGGTGACGGTCTGACCTTTGGACAGTGCGGCTACTTTTTCTGAGATTTCTGTTTCGTCTGCAAAATAACATTGTACGGACAGAATTTCAAAGTCTCCGCCGCCATTGATGCAGATGTAAGTTTGGTCTAAAACGACACCAATATCCGAAATGACGCCGGTAACGGACAATAATTTGTCTTTATACTGGTTGTCTGCATTGACTTCGTTGTTGTCGTAAGCATCCAGCAGGTCTTTTGCTGAAATAGCGAGTGCAGTCTCTTCTGTGACAGCGGGCTGACTGGCTGCAGAAGATTCCGAGGATGCGGTAGACTGTGGCTCGGTTACAGAACTATCCGAATTCGAATCGCCGGAAGAAGCGATTGCGGCTGCGATGATCACAATGACGACCCAGACCCACCACTTTTTGTACCAGGCTTTTTTATGCGTGTTTTCATTTGTGTTTTTCATGAGATTCCCTGCTCCTTTTTCTTTTTGAAATAACCTGAATTCAGTTTTCTCTATCATAGCGCATATAATGACTTGCGTCAACAGTCAAAAGATGTGTGATAAAAGGTTTAATGAGAAAGGCTTTCCCCATACTATCGTTATGAGGTGAGTCAAATGGATAAAAACTATCGAGAGTCCTATCGAAAACTGGGTTTGAATATCGCGTATTACAGAAAAGATCGTGGATATACACAGATGCAGTTGGCAGAGCTTTTGGACATTGACCGGAGCCATATGAGTGCGATCGAATTGGCGACAGTTGGTGTTTCGCTGGATGTCATTTTTCGCTTATGCGAAGTATTAGAACTGAACCCCAGAGAATTATTTGACTTTCGGGCATGAAAAAAGACGCTCCATGCGGAGCGTCTTTTTCAATGAAGTCAGCCAAGATACCCAAGCACCCAAGCCAGTGCGACCAGAATGACCAGTCCCACAACATTGATGAGGGTGAACCAGGCCAGATAACGACCGGGTTTGGCCTCAGGCGTGTGCGCATAGAAGCGGAACGAAATCAGGCTGGCCAGCGAAGCGATGGGCGTACCCAGACCACCGATGTTGACACCGAGCAGCAGTGCCTGCCAGTTTTCGGTGAAGCTGCGCAGCAGGACGGCAGCCGGGACGTTACTGATAATCTGGCTGGCAGCCAGGGATGCCAGCAGGGGAGAGCTGCTGACAATGTTCTGCAAGCTGGTGCGCACGCCGTCCAGCGAGCCGATGTTGCCCGCGAACAGGAAGAAGCACACGAAGGTCAGCAGCAGACCGTAATCGATGCGGCGGAAGATGTCGCGGTCGATCAGGAGCAGCGACAGGCAGACCAGTCCGAGCAGGGCAAGGTCGGGCAGGACGTGAAAGACGGTGAGCAGGCACAGGATGAACAGCACGCCGAAGAAGGTCACACGCTTGCCGTCGGTGATCTGCTTGGGTTCGGCAAAGCTGACTTGCAGGGTGCAGCTTTTGCGGCACAGAGCCAGTGCGGCGACACCGACCAGACTGACCAGTGCAAAGGGCAGAACCACGCCGAAGAACTGACCGGCAGACAGCTCATAGCTGGCATACAGGAACAGGTTTTGCGGGTTGCCGACCGGTGTGACCATACTGCCGAGGTTTGCCGCGACCGTTTGCAGGACGATGACCGGGATGAGCAGCGCGCGCTGACCGACCAGACCGAGTACCAGAATGGCGAAGGGGACGAAGGTGATGAGCGCGACGTCGTTTGTGATGGCCATGGAGGTAAAGAAGGGCAGAAGGGTCAGGAGCAGGACGATGGTGCGCAGCGCGTGCCGTCCGGCGAGCAGCTTTTGCGCGAGCAGGTCGAACACACCGTATTTCTGCATACCGGACACGACTGCCATCAGGCAGAACAGCAGGATGAGCACGCGGGTGTCTATGTAACCAAGATAAGCCGCGGAAGGCGGCGCAAAAAACATGGAGATGACCGCGCAGACCAAGGAGGCGGACAGAACCGGTTCTCCGTGGACGAATGCGCGCAGGGAATGATAGCGCATGGAGGCCTCCGAAAGATATGAAAAAGTGAGACAGACCGGCAGATTTTTGTGTACGCCGGGGAGAGAGACGATAAAAAGGCGCTCCCAGCGGAAGCGCCTTTTGAAAATCGATTGTCGGGAGGAACTTACTTAGCGTCAACCTCAGCCATGTGCTCGATGAGCATCAGCAGCTTGTTGGAGTAGCCCCACTCGTTGTCGTACCAGGAAACAACCTTTACGAAGGTGTCGGTCAGCTGGATGCCAGCCTTAGCGTCGAAGATCGAGGTGCGAGCATCGCCCAGGAAGTCGGAAGAAACAACGTCCTCGTCGGTGTAACCCAGAACGCCCTTCAGACCGCCCTCAGACAGCGGCTTCTCAGAAGCAGCCTTCATAGCAGCGCAGATGTCCTCGTACTTAGCGGGCTTAGCCAGGTTGCAGGTCAGGTCAACAACAGATACGTCCAGGGTCGGAACGC
>NHCFR00700__coassemble_983_pt1 | contig 42442 bp, 37 predicted proteins | sample NHCFR00700__metabat2_high_PE_034 | metagenome-assembled genome bin NHCFR00700 | reverse complement strand
TTAAATATTTCACGAAACATATCTGTAAAAATACAGTTATTAGTCTGGAATTGGGAGCTGCAAGAAGAAAAACGGTGATGAATCATTCAGCACGAATGTTATGGGAACGAAAAAAGGGAATGGATTACCATTCCCTCAATGATGCTCTGCTGGAAAGATCTATTCCCATTGGTATCGCATCGGATCCAGCGGCGTTCATGGTTTTGGCGATAGCCTGAGCGTTTTCTGTTTTTCGTCTCCGATTCCGTGTGACTTGCAACGACAGTGCAGATGGCTCATGGCATGTATCGGCTCGCTGGCGTCTGCGTGGTCTGCATGAGGGTATCGGTATGTACGGCGCACCGACCGGCAAGCCGGTCGAGATTCTAGGTATCACCCAATATCGCTTTGAAAACGGCAAGATCGTCGAAGCTTGGGAAATCTATGACGGTCTGGATGTCATGCGCCAGCTCTGCTTAGGAGACGAGCCGACAACAGAAGCATAATACAGCTCCCCTTTATTTTAAATAGATTCAGCAAAGTACCCCCTGATGTAGAAAGTAAACTGCATCGGGGGGTATTATTTTTGTAATCTGAGTTCGTCGACAGTTGTTGAGAAAACACTTATGGTTTAGCTCTAAAAAGGTTTTAAAAATTTGGCTGATTTAGCTATTTTGCTTTCAAAAGTATAAGCACAATAACAAGTAAAGATCAAATTTTTTTGTTCTATTGATACCATGAGAATTTCTGAAAAAAATAGTAGAAAGTTCATAACTTCTTAATATATCGTAAGTGAGGATAGATTATACTAAAACAAAATAAGTGTTCGTAGCTTTTTGTCCGGAAATAAAGAAAAGGTGGAGATGATATGGAGTATATTTTGCAAACAAATAACCTATCGAAGGTCTATGGAGCAAAAACGGTTCTCAATCATGTGAGTATTCATGTGCCGAAGAAGTCGATTTATGGTTTGGTGGGAAAAAAACGGAGCGGGAAAAACCACACTGATGCGTATTGTCTGCGGCTTAACGCAGCAGAGTGGAGGCAAGTATACTCTGTTGGGAAAGACAAATGATGATACCGTGCGGCACAACATGGGAATGCTGATTGAAAAACCGGGCATCTATGAGCACATGACAGCATTAGAAAATTTGCGCTACTTTTCACTGCTATTTGGTATCCAATCTCAAGATCATCATAAAATACTGGAAATGGTCGGACTGCAAAACGCTGAAAAAAGAAAGCACGTCAATTTTCTCTGGGTATGAAGCAGCGTTTGGGCATTGCAATTTCGCTGCTGGGAAATCCTGAGTTCCTCATTCTTGATGAGCCGATCAATGGCCTTGACCCGGAAGGCGTATACGAGATGCGTAAAATGCTGGAGACGTTAAATCGCCAATATGGCACTACCATTATGATCGCCAGCCATATTCTAAGCGAATTATATAAACTGGCAACGGATTATGCCATTATTGATGGCGGATGCCTGATTGACGAGTTCAGCAAAGAAACGCTGGAAAGTGCATGCAGCAGCGGCGTACAGGTTACGGTTGAGCCCGGATATCTGCAAAATGCAAAAGCACTCATTGCATCCCGTTACCCGGATGTTCCGTGTGAAGTCCTTTCCGAGCGAAGCTTGCGTTTGCATGAGAAAATCAACCCGGCAGACCTGAACCAATTTTTGGTGGAAAACAGAGTGCGTGTATGCGGCTTGGGAGATAATGATGGAGACATCGAGAAATTCTTTGTAGAAAAACTCTCGGGAGGGCAGGCGGTATGAAAAATTTAATTCGTGGACATATGTATCAGCTGAAAAAAGATCATCTCTTTTTCGGATGTCTTGCTCTCGGTCTTATTTTTCTGATTGCGTCTATCCGGATTTCGTCTCTGGAAGCCGCATTCGGTCCTACGATGGGCATAGACAGTATGGTTAGCACATTTTTGAGTGGTGACATCGTTCTGTATGGCTTCATGCTGCTGACCGCGAATATCCTTGCGGAAGCTTATCGTTCCGGTGCAATGAAGAATATTATAGGACGAGGTATCTCGAAGAAGCATTACTATTTATCCATCGTAGTTACCATATCTGCTGCATATGTATTGGTTATGCTGATTAGCGGTATTGTTATGGGCGTTCTGGCAGGCAGCAAATTTGGTATGGGAACAATACTTTATCCTGGTTACTATGCGCTTGCCATCGTAGCACGCATTCTTTTTGTGATGGCGCATATTAGCTTTGCAGTAACAATGACGATTCTCACCAGAAATGTAATTACAGGCGTTCTTTTTGCACTTGTGATTCCGAACATCCCGCAAATACTGGAAATGGTTCTTGGATTTTTAAAAATTCATCTGAGCCTTGACTTTTTCAAAATGTCTACACACATGCCGTCTGTTTATGCAGCATCGAATGATTTGTCATCACTCTTGTCGTGCTTCGTCGTGTTCTGTGTATACCTTGTTTTATTTGTTTTTATTGGTTTTAGGCTTTTAGAGCGTCAGGATGTCAAGTGATTTGAATTTGAATATCTGGGGCTTCTTACAACAGACAAAGGCAGGAATGGAAAATCCATTCCTGCCTTTGTTTTTTTGAATATGAGAAGAGTCAATGTTGATACATATTATTTCTTTTCTACGGGCAGCCAGATCTCGCAGTAATAATCCTGATCTTGAGCACCGTTTTCAAACTTGCTGGCATCGCTGTACAGTTCTACGTTGATACCGGCGGCAATTTTGTAGTCCGGGTTCGTCGGCAGCCACTGAGAGAAAATTTCATGGTTCAGTCCCTGGAGGGCTTGGGGCATTCGGCCGGTGCAGGGGAATACTGCCCAGGTGTGGGCTGGAATCGTACGGGTGATAAAGCCGTCGGGGATTTCCTTGGCGGGATCGTAATTGTCGGCAATGAGGTAGTCAAACTCGTTGCCGCTCATGCTCTTGTCTAGGTTGATGCCGTACATGCCGCATACCACTTTGCCGCCGCCTGTGCTGAAGTGTTCCGCCCAGAACTGAGGAACCTGAACAGCAGCATCCTCATACTTAAAAGTTTTTGCGCGACAGAGCACGGTGAATGCATCTTTTTTCATAATCTTACAATCCATGTTTTGACCACCTTCCAATGTCACTTTGATTCGAAGCGGAGCAAAGGAACGCACCGCGCCTCCGCTTTTTCTAAGTGCGGTAGGTGTGAGACCGTGGAAGCGGGTAAAAGCTTTGGTAAAGCTATCCGGCGAATCATAGCCGAACTCGAGCGCAATGTCGATAATCTTCCGGTCCGTCGTGAGGATTTCCAGACCGGCGACGGAAAGCCGGCGTTGACGAATGTAATCGCCAACCGTGATACCGCATAGCATGGCAAAACCTTTCTGAAAATAAAAAGGGGATAGAGCTGCTTGCTGTGCAATATCGCGGATGGATAGTTCCTCCCGGAGATTGTTCTCGATATACTGAATCGCTTGATGAATACTTGTTACCCAATCCATAGGCTACACCGTCCTTCTGTATTCAGCATACTCGGAATCAGAGCCCTCTGCCCGATTTTTCGTGCGAAGGTTTGTCCAATATGCAGCTTCGATGACTTATCGTTTCAAAATAAATTCCTGTACGGGATAGCCAAACTCTTCGATCAGTTTTCCTGCTGAAAACCCCAAGCTTTTGTATAAAGCTCGTGCGGCAATACCGTTTGGATCGCCTTCACGATAGGTGGAAACTGTGATGTCCTTGTGAGCGTCCATCTGTGTCAGCATCAATGATATCATCTGCTGCGCAATGTGCTGCCGCCTGTACGCAGGTTCTACAGCTAAAAAGCACAGCATGCCATCTTCTTTGGAAAATAAGAGGGTGCCGACAATATGATTTGCTTTAATCGCGCAGATGGCAGATGCGTTTTCCATAAAATGCAAAACCGTTGTTTTGTGTGCATCCAGAGCTTCCTGAGTTTCCAGACCTGGAAAACTGTCTTTTACATGTTCAACCAGTATCATCCATGCATCAATATCTTGCGCTTGAGCAAGTCGGATTTCGAAACAAGGATATTTCAGAAGCATTAAATACTCTGTGCCGTTCTCCTTTAAAATTTGAAATCCTGCTCTTTTGTATAAGCGAAAGGCAGGATTTTCCTTTTGTATAGAGAGGGATACCTGATGAAATCCTTTTTCATAAAGCAGAGATAACAGGTTGCTTAATAGCTTTGTTCCAATACCTTGGTCGCGATATTCCGGCAACAGCGAAATGGCGAGGGAGGGCGTATCCTTGTCAATGTGACCATAATCTTCCATGATACGGCTCCATGCAGCGCCTATGACTTTTCTGTTTATTTCAGCTACGAGACAATAATCCCCAAATCGAGTACCGAAGTCAGCAATATAGATTTGTAACTCGGGCAGATCGATAACCGATCGAGAGGGAGGCACGGTTCCTTCGGGAAGAAAGATCGCCTGGTAGAGAAATTCCTGTAGGAGAGGATATTCTTCTGGACGCATTGCGCGGATGATAAGTTCTGATTGTTTCATAATTCTGCCCTTCTTTCGACTCTTATCATAGTATATCATACAGAGGAATGGACTGTCTCGAATATAACGAAATCATATCAAGTCCATGGATAGAAAGGACGATCTTTGAAAAGCAATCGAAGAATAAGGTCGTTTGCGAACCTATTAGGATAACCGGGCGATTTAGAAGAGTGCTTGAGACCTTCTCGAAAGGTGTGTTAAAATGAAACCAGCTTGGCGGGTATACTTGTCAATTCAGTCGTTGGGGGGAAGGAGGAACCGGGTATGAAAAATCATCAGTTACAGCATCGCCTGCTTAAATATTTTATTTTTGTGGCGATCGTGCCTGCCGTGTGTATTGCGCTGCTTTATTTCGGTATTACGCAGGCCGACACACGTGCGCGTCTGGAACAGGACTGTAATCAACGCCTGATGCATGCGATGAATAAGATCGAGAACAAAGTGACTCAGATCAATGAGTTTACCGGATGGATTTTCCGTCAGGATGACTTGCAAATGCTGCTTGCACGCCCGGAAACGCAGGCCAGTTGTTATGATGAAGCATTCCATCAGGCAGTGCAGGAATTGCGGTCTCAATTTTCATATCGACCAGTCACACGTGATATCCTGTCTCTGTTTTTGATCGGAGACAATGGGGTGGACATTCGAGCGGGCAGCGAGGCATCGCTCATCGACCCGAAGGCTTTGACCGATCTTATCACTTGCAGCGACGTATGTGATACCTACTGGGGGTGCCTGACCAATAATCTGACTACTTTTACCGACCATCCACAGGTGCTTTTTTATCGCCATCCAATGATCGAGTCTGATACCGGTACGCAGACCGGTTGGCTGGTGCTGTTGTTTTCCAGCGATCTGTTCCGGGATGAATGCGCTGATTTGTTGACCGATGCTGAAAATCAGGTCATACTGTCCAATCAAAACGGCGGTACGCTGGCTTGTTTCGGTTCACAGCAATCGCAGGAAACCCGACTGGAAGGCGATGTGGAGTCGTTATCTACCGGTTGGACGCTATCTGTGCAGATGAGTGCTGCAGCGCTGGGGGAACAGCGACGAACTGCGCTGTGGATGACGGGCATGATCTTTTTGGTGGCGCTCATTATGACGGCTATTTTGGCCTGGATGCTGTCGCGCAGTCTGGCTCGTCCAGTCGAACGCATGATGCAGACTGTGACCCGCATCTCACAGGGCGATTTTTCACGCAATCATCCGGTCGTGCTTGGCGGCACAAGCGAGATGGACACGCTGGAACGACATATTGGAGACATGGGAGACAGTATGGAGCGACTGCTGCGCACCCAGCTCGAGCGCGAGCAGGAAAAACGGGCACTGGAGATTCGGATGCTGCAAAACCAGCTCAATCCACATTTTCTGTACAACACACTCAATACGATTAAGCTCATGGCGGCACTGCAAGGCAAGACCGCGATCCAGAACATGATTGAGGCGCTCGGCCGACTGCTACGCGCCAATTTGTCAGCCGGAGAGGAGCAAATATGTCTGTCGCAGGAACTGGAGATGCTGGACAGTTATTTGTACATCCAGAATACAGCCAAAAAGGGTGTTTTGCGCCTGGTGAAGGAGATTTCAGAGCCGGATGTGCTGGAATGCCTAGTGCCAAAGTTTCTGCTTCAGCCGGTGGCCGAAAACGCGATTGTGCACGGATTGGTACAAAATCCGTTGGGCGGGACGATTACGCTATCGATTCAAGCTGTTGAGCATACGCTGCATTTGATTGTGTCTGACACCGGACAGGGGATGACACCAGAGACGTTGGATGCGCTGCGTCATCGAATACGTGCTGCCGAACCGCCTCGCACTGACGGAAAACACGGTTTTGGTTTGTGGAGCACGGCGGCACGGCTGCGGCTGCAATATGATGATAAAGCGGGGATATCGATCGACAGTCGGGAAGGACACGGGACAACCGTGCATATTTGGCTGCCGGTACAGCGGGGAAGGAGGACACAGGATGCCAAAAAGGAATAAGCGAGTATTGCTGGTGGATGATGATGCTATGGTTCGCATCGGTCTGAAAACGTTGGTAGACTGGTCAGGGCACGGCTACCAGCTCATCGGTGAAGCGGAGAACGGTGCGCAGGCGCTGAAAATCGCACGCCGGGAACAACCTGAAATCGTGATTACCGATATGAAAATGCCGGGGATGGATGGCGTTGCGCTCATCCGAGCCCTGCAAGAAATACAGCCGCCGCTGTATGTGGTCGCGCTAAGTGGTTACGATGATTTCCCACTGGTACGCGAGGCTATGAAGCAAGGTGCTAAGGATTACCTGCTCAAGCTGGAACTGACACCTGAGACTTTGCTGCAAAGTTTGGCTGGTGCGCCTGATACACCGACCAATGATATACCTCAACCAGACCAAACTATGCTGCGCAGTCGAGTGCTGCGTGATTTGGTTTTCCATTTTTATTTGAACGAGGACGACTTGGAAAAACGTTTGCAAGAATCTGGGATTTGCTGGACTGGGGAGACCGTCTATTGTCTGCTGCTCAAAGCCGGGGAATTGTTTCGGTTTGAAGAGGCCACCGAGGAGGAATGCCACACGTTGCTGTTCTCCATTCGCAACATTGCGGAGGAAATCGTAGGTGCTTGTCTGGATGCGGTCAGCACCGAGGGCAAAACCGGAGAACTGTATATTTTGGGTGCGCTGCGGCCCGAATTGACTGGACAGGATGCGGACGTGTTGGTCGAACAGACTGCTCATCGTCTGCATGATATGCTTCAGCAGTATGTTGATGTTTCGTGTATGATTGGGATCGGACAGGGCGAGAATACGGCTGGCGGTATGGCAGGGGCGTGCAGTCGAGCGGCGGACGCCATGCGTAGCCGGTTTTATCGACTGAACGATCCGGTCATCTGGTGGCAGGCCGATCTTTGCCCACAGACCGAACCAGAGCCTTTTTCTACGGCCGAAGCCCGCAGGCTGCTCACCGAGGGGATTTCTTCGCTGTCGGTCGAGGCTGTCGATGAGGCCATCAATCTGGTGCAGAAAGCGGCTGCACGTCAGCATTGGACGCAGCGCAACGCCTATGCAGTCGCCTTTGCGCTGGCGGTCGCGGTACAGGACTGTCTGGAAGCGTATGGATTAGATATTCCGTCCCAAATGCCGCGCAGCCATGGCGATTTGCTGCATTGGATGGATTTACACCATATGGGAGATGTCCGTGATTGGCTGGAACGACTGCGTCAGGATCTGCTCGAGTACATTCAGAAGGAACGTGCGGACGGCAAACAGGCGGTGGTGCGACGTGCACAGGATATCCTTACGCAGCGTTTTGGTGGAGAAATTACTCTGCCGGAGTTGGCTGAACAGTTGGATTTAACACCGGGATATTTAAGTGCGCTGATGAAGAAGTATACCGGAAAGACCTTTTCCGAGTATCTGACCTATTTGCGCATTGAGCAGGCCAAAAAGCTGCTGCGTGAGACCAATGATAAGATCTATGCGGTGGCAGTAGCGGTCGGATATGAAGATGCATTTTATTTCAGTCGCATTTTTAAGCGTGAGACCGGAATGACGCCGGGAGATTGGCGGAAAAGGGCAGAGCAGAGGGGAGATGCCCTATGAAACGACGTATAACGGTGATTTTTCTGCTCTGTGTGCTGACGATTGGAGTGACGGCTGTTTATCTGTTGCCTCAAAAGAGAACGGAGGACGACCAAACCGTCCATACGCTGCGTGTCGCGCTGTGGGATTACGGCACGGTCAGTTATGACCGCCGTATGATCGAGCAATTTACCCAAGAATATCCCAATATTCAGGTTGAAGTGGTCAGCTGCTCGCCTGAGTATTATGACAGCAGTCTGGAATCCATGCTGGACAGCGGAGAACGGTTGGATGTGATTTTTGTCAATCAGCTTCCGCAGCTTGCCAAGTTGATTGCACAAGATATCGCATTGCCGCTGGATGCCTATGTCGAGCGGGACGCGATTGATCTGGACGTTTATCCCGACACCGATGTTCTGCGCGATCCGGATACTGGTGCCTTAATGGGATTGCCGTATCGCCAAGATAAATTTGTGCTCTATTACAACAAGGATTTGTTTGAACAAACTGGATGTAGCATCCCGGAAAACGGCATGACTTGGGAGAAATTTGCCGATCTGGCGCAGACGCTGACTGAACGGCTGCAAAAGACACAGGCGAATCGGTGGGGTGCGACGCTGATTTTGGAGCCGAAGCATATTTTATATTATATGAGCCAGCATGCATTTGACTGGTCACAGGATGATTTTCAAAATTTAGCAGCGGGATTACAGTTATGGCTGGACATGCAGGATAGCGGCGGCGTTGCGGATATTGTAGGCAATCAGATGCGCTTGGATTCGCAGCGTATGTTTGAAACCGGGCGGTATGCAATGTTTATACAGGGAAGCTGGTATATGAACTTCTTGCATATGGATGCCCAAAGTGGTCAGCTGGATTTTTCGTGGGGTGTGATCGAACGACCGGTTTGGTCGGAGGAACAGCCCAATGAGAATGATGCTTGGATCACACCGCTTATCATACACCGCGACACGACTGAACCCGAAGCGGCTTGGACATTCTTAAAGTTTGTGTGCGGAAAGCAAGGTGCGGAGATCCTGACAGATGAATGGATTTTACCGGCTTATCAGGATGCCGATACCAGGGCGCAGTTGCGTCAAAATATGCAGGCAGAAGGTATTGATGCAGATATTTTTTTAGAAGGTTTGTCCGACCCGCGCCCTCTGCCAACCCAGCAGGAGCTTGCGCTTTCTGAGCAAATTTATGAACTGTATCGGCGGGTGTTGCTTGGATTGGATACAGTGTCGGAAGGCATCGAAAAGATGGAGCAGACCCGACAAAACTGGAAAAATGCAGGCTAGTGTGGATTTGTACAAAAAATCGTTTGATTCTCCATGTTCTTGTTCCAGCCTTTCCCGTATACTGAAATCAGCATCTAAGGATGCAGATGAAAGGAGGATTTCTCATGAAGAAGGGCTGGAAACGAGTAGGAGCGGTTGTTCTGACTGCTTCAATGTTGGTTACAGCGGCAAGCGCTGCGGCACAATATGGAGCGGTGGACCCCAATGATCCGTATGCGCCGCCGGTCAGCGGCATGTTCCATGAACAAAAGATCAATTCCGATGGCTTAGTCGGACAGTACAGCGTATATATTCCGGAAAATTTTGAGCCGTGCACCGATGGCGTGATGATTTTGACTCCGGATGGCATGACGGCTAAGAGTTTTGTGGAAAGTGAAGAAGGACAGGCGTGGAAGGCTCTTTCAGACGAGCTGGGTATCGCGACCGTCTATGTAGAACCGCAGGATGGGCAGACTTGGAACCTTGATCTGTCGGACGACGATCGTGACGATCAGGCGTTTTTAAAGAAAGTTTACGATACTATCCGCAGTAAGTCTCAGACATTGGATGCGCCGTTTGATATGGATGAGCGCGCGTTCTATCTGGTTGGATATGAAGAAGGCGGTGCTTCTGCACACGAATTTGCAATGGCATGGCCGGCAATCTTTGCGGGTGCAGCTTCGGTCGGCGGCAGTGCCGTGCCGGAAAGCGCGATTGATACGCTGGGCGATGCACTGAGTTATCCATTTGCGGAGGCGGAGAATCTGGTAGGACAGCAGGAAAATGCAATTCCAAACTGTGACGTTCCGGTTCCTATGTGGATCGTTGAGTCAGAGGATGAAGCAGATAACAGTGATGCAGTGGAAGCTTACTGGGCTACGGCCAACGATGCTGAACAAACAAGTGCAAACTCGTATGCACAGACCGTATATGTCAGTGAAGAAAATGACCGGCAGCGCGTCTGGGTGACAGACGGCGCAAAGGCTGATGAGATGACACCAGAAGTTCTCTATGAAGAGTTTCTGTCTAAGGTGCAAAGATTTGTTGGCGATCCGGAAGGTCGTCTGGAGTGGACGGTCGAGCATACCAATGACGGAAAGACGGGATTTTTCACCTATGAGCAGATGATTGATGGCAAGCAGCGACGCTGGATGGTATATGTCCCCTCGTCTTATAACAGCAGTGAAGCAGTGCCGCTTGTAGTCGCGACGCATGGCTACTCCAGCGCAATGACTGCGTTTACCGGAGATAGCCGCTGGCAGGATGTTGCAGAGGAAAACGGTTTCATTGTTGTGTTTACACAGGGATATCCGACTGATGGCGTCATGGGTAATATTCCAGTACCGTATTGGAATAACCCGCTGATGGGCCTGACCGTCGAGGAACCGGTTGATGAACTGTCGTATTTTCGTCAAGTCGTTGCACAGGTTAAGGAAGACTACACGATTGACGCGACACGCGTTTATGCAACCGGACATTCCAACGGTTCTTGCATGACATGGCTGTTGGCACTGGAAGAAAGTGACCTGTTTACCGCATTTGCTCCCATTGGTTCCAATATGGGTGCTTATTATGAGACGGTAAAGATGAATGATGTTGCCGTCCCGGTTTGGAATATGAAGGGTGAGTATGATGGTGAAGACGGTGCGTCGCTGGCAGAGGGCACGCTCAGCCATGATACCATTTCGTACTGGACGCAGGCCAATGGTGTAAATGCAACAGCAGTCGAACAAACCGATGAAACTGGCCGGTATGTAACACAGGAATATCAGGATGCAGATGGTGTGCCGCTGGTTCGGTTCACGGAGGTCAAAAATTCTCCGCATGCATACCTGCCTGCGCAGGCCGAGATGATCTGGGAAGACTTTTTCTCCAAGTATAGCAAGAAGGACGGCGTTCTGTACTATGAAGGTAAGGCTGTCGCAACGCCTGAGGCAGCATCGAACGAGTTTACCGATATTGACGGTCATTGGGCACAGGATGCGATTGAACAGGGCGTAAAGCAGGGCCTGTTCAGCGGAACTTCTGCTACACAGTTTAGCCCGGAGCAGACGGTAGATCGTGCAATGGCAGTCACAGTCCTGGGCCGCAGTGCAAGCACCGCAGAGAATGCATCTGCTGCCGCAGCTTATACCGATGTAAGCGCGGATGCGTACTATGCATCGTATGTCGGTTGGGCAACTCAGCAGAGCATTACCAACGGCACTAGCCAGACGACTTTTGGACCGACTGAGGCGGTAACGCGAGAACAGCTGGCTGTTATGCTGAGCGCATATGTCAAGGCACAGGGTAAGACACTGCCCGTAGCCAATGAAGCTGCAGCTTATGCGGATGATGCTTCGATTAGCAGTTGGGCCAAGGACGCAGTTGCGCAGATGCAGACTTCAGGCATCATGACCGGTAAGGAAAACAATCAGTTTGACCCGGCAGGTGCAGTTACCCGTGCAGAACTGGCGGTTGTTATGCAGCGTATCGCAGCTTTGTGATATCATACATCCCCTTTTTTACATTCTGGATACCCTAGGTGAAACGGCGCTATATTATAGCGCCGTTTTGCTTTTGAGAGAGGTGTTAGGATAAATGGTTTATGGAGACATATGGGAATGAATCGGGTTATAGATCCGAGTGAATAGGTAAGTACTGGAAAGAGGAGATGTAATAGCAGATGCTTTTGATAAGTTGTGAGTGGGGAAGATGGATTGGTACAGGCAACTAGACTTGTGTGAATGTGATTTCCTTGCAGATCTCGGCTGAATATGCTATCATTATATACAACGCTGTCAGGTGTTGGAATTGGCCTTGGCGGTACGAATGTATGGATCAAATGCTCTGCCGCATGGCAGAGCATTTTTTTGTATACTCCGCCTCTGACGAATTATACAGAAGCCGCCTTTTAGGAGAAGATCAAGGATGATTTGCGCAGGTGTACTTCCTGTTGCTTTTCGGCCAGCTTTATAAAAAGGCAGGCCTGGTTTTACCATTCAAGGATATAGCGGCTGCTGTGGAGCGAGGGCGTACAGGTTACTTCCACCTGATATGATTCGCGCTTTACATCAGATACTTAGTTCGACACAAGAAATCAAAAAAGGTGTCAGTCTGCCAAATGCAGGAAAGCCTTGGTCGCAAGCAGAACAAGACAAACTGGTTGATGAATTTCATTCTGGGATGAAGTCATCAGAAATAGCAAAAGAACACGGAAGAAGTCGTGGATCGATCGAAGCCAAATTAGCGCACCTAGGTTTGCTTGAAAACGCTTACTATAACAGAAAATAGAGTTGATCTATATGCTTATCTACTACTTTATCGCCGGAAATGGTCTAAAGATTTGTTCTATGACTGATTCTGGACTTTACAGATGGAGGGTACCATCTAAATGAATCAAGAGATACTGAAAAAAATGAAAAGCCCCCCGGAAGTGGCTGTCAATTCCATCCGTCGTGTTGTCAGTCAATATAAGGAATCCTTTGAAGTCTGGTTTCCAGAAGAAATGTATAAGTGGCGGGCAGTCCAATGCTTTCAGGAGCATTGGAACCCGGAAAGAGCGGATTTTGCAGAAATGCTGAAGGGATCTCTGGCACAGGCGGGCAATCTGATGGACACCAATTACGCGTATCCCTGCAAGATGATCGCATTTTTTGCGGAAAAGGAACCTGATACAGTTCGATCCATGTTTCAGCGACTTCTGGACCCTCAAGCAGATGTGGTCGAGCAAATTCAGAACTTTGAGAAAAGCGCAGATGGTTTGTTAGCCAAGTATCAGTTCAAAGAGAGCATGAAACAGCATTATCAAGGCGATCGAACGATCTGCACCTACCTGTTCTTTGCGCAGCCAGACCGGTATTTTCTTTATCAATACGGTAAACTCAAGGCTTTTCTGGCAGAGACTGGCTTGCGCGCCCCCTGTAAAATGGGAGATATCCAGAATGTACTTACCTACCAGGAGGTTGCCGATCAAGTTCTCTCTTGTGTTCGGCAGGACAGCGAGCTACTGAATCTGTTTGAAACAAAGCGGGCGGAGTTGGGCAGTTTGTATTATCCCGATTCTGCGTATCACCTTTTGACGGATGATATCATCTACTTTGCAAGCCGACTTTACAAAAGTGATTACTGGCCTACCCCTACAGAGTATGATCCGGAGATCAGTGTAGAACGGTGGTTAGAACTTCTTGCAGACAGATCTGTCTGCACAGCAGAGAATCTGGAGATTCTGAAAACCATGCAAGAGTTGGGAGGAGAGGCGACCTGTAAACAGCTGAGCTTGCAATCTGGAGGAAGTTCTGCCCATTATAATGGCAGTATGGTTCAGTTTGCCAGACGGGTACAGGGAAAAACAGGTTGTCCATTGGTTCAGAATGAAAATGAGGATCAGAAATGGTGGCCAATTCTGTTTGTGGGTCGTACAGCCCTTCCGGGCCAACCTGGTACATATTCCTGGAAACTTCGCGATGAATTGGCAGATGCGCTGGGACTTCTGACACAGAAAGAGGGGAATCATCCAATGCCTTTTGCAAAAAATACAATTCTTTATGGTCCTCCCGGAACAGGTAAGACCTACCAGACAGTCAACTATGCTGTGGCAATCATAGAGGGAAAATCACTGGAAGAACTTCAGGCAGAAAACCATGAGGAGGTTTTGAAGCGATACCGAAAGTATCGGCAGAATGGGCGGATTGAGTTTACAACTTTCCACCAGTCTTTTGGCTACGAGGACTTTATAGAAGGCATTCGCCCGGTTTTTGCGGAGGATGCAGAGGATAAAGAAGAGGAAACCGGCGACATTTCCTATGAGATTGCAGATGGTGTGTTCAAAAAATTCTGTGCAACCGCGCAGCCACCCGCAGTAGACCCCAATCAAAACCCCTACGGCTTCTCAGCGTCCCCTACGATCTGGAAAGTGTCTCTTGGAGGCACAGGACAGCACCCGCTTCGGGATTACTGCATGAAAAATAGCTGTATCCGTATTGGATGGGACGATTACGGCCCCAATATCACAGATGAGACCGACTACAAAATTGGTGGAAAGAATGTATTGGGCGCATTTGTAAATCGAATGCAGGTGGGAGATATTGTCCTTTCCTGTTATTCTGCCCGCTCAATTGATGCTGTTGGCGTGGTAACCGGTGAACCAGAATGGCATCCAGAATTTGATGAATACAAGCGGCTGAGAACAGTGAAATGGTTGATTCAAGGTGAAAACATAGGGATTGATGAGTTCCAGCTAGAAAAAAGTCTGACACTATCCACGGTTTACCGGCTTAACACGACGGTTGAAACGGTCATTGAAGTTTTAGGCAAGCATGGATTTTCAGGTGTAGCCCCAGTGAAGGGCACCAAAGGTCCATATGTATTTATTATTGACGAGATCAACCGCGGCAATATTTCAAAGATTTTTGGCGAACTTATTACTCTGATTGAGCCCTCCAAGCGCCTGGGGCAGGGTGAAGAATTGCAGGCTAAGCTGCCATACTCTCACGAAGCCTTTGGAATTCCTGATAACGTCTATTTACTGGGCACCATGAATACGGCGGACCGCTCCATCGCTCTGCTGGATACTGCCCTTCGTCGTCGGTTCAGCTTTGTGGAAATGATGCCGGACAGTGGTATCCTGGACGGGGTAGAAGTCGAGGGCATTTCCATCAGCGGCCTGCTTACGACACTGAACCGCCGGATCGAGGTGCTGTTTGATCGGGAGCATACGCTGGGACATGCTTTCTTTACACCCTTGCGTCAGTCTCCGTCCATGCAGACCTTAGGTGAGATTTTCCGGGATAAGGTGATTCCGCTTCTTCAAGAGTATTTCTATGACGACTATGAAAAGATCTGTCTGGTATTGGGAGACCGGAAGCGTCCAGAGCAGCAGCAATTTTTTCAGGTTGAACCCCCTGATTTGCAGAGCTTATTTGGTGTGGAACCTGAGTTTGAGGTAAATCCTACATATCGTATCAATCCAAATGCTTTTTTTGATGCGGAAGTATACCGGAATCTGTGACCGGTGCATTCCATTGGGAGGTGAGCTCCGTTGAGACAATATACCATTCGGGAATACATGGGATTTACCCGAAATGGACCGCCGCGGACAGGCATGATCTCTTTGCAGGAACAAGCCTTCGATCAGTTGGAGCAGTTTATTCTCTCCAACCGGGATGCAAATTCCGGAGCCGAACCACTGGAGCTCATGAGTCTGAGTGCAAGGCAAGGCTTGGGGAAGGTGATTACCGCCAAAAATTATGTAGGAGTTATCACCACCAGAGACGGAACTGAGATCGAAATTCTGCCCAAACTGACGCTGGCAGGGGACAACAGTGATGAGACTGTCCGCAAGATGTTTCTCACCATGCTGCGAACGGTGCAGGAGGCTCCGTTCAAGACATTCCGCACTGCCCATTTGAATACTTCCCGCATGCGTTTGCTGGATCTGTTCGTGCGCATGTTTGTGGACGAGGTATACCGGCTCGTTAGGCGGGGGTTGAAATCGGACTATACGGCAAAACAGGATAACGAAACCTGCGTCCGTGGGAAAATCTTATTTTCGGAGCACATTCGAAAAAATCTGCTGCACCAGGAACGAATCTTCGTGGAGTACGATGTGTTCGGCGTGGATTGCCCGGAAAACCGCCTGGTCAAGTCCACAGCGCTCTACTTACAGCGGCACACCACGGATTTACAAAACCGCAAGGATCTGCGGACCGTGTTATCCGTCATGGAGCAAGTCCCGGTGTCCAAGAATGTGGAGCAGGACTTCCTGCGCTGTGGGCAATCCCGCTCCATGGCAGACTACCAGCGACTTCTGGAACTGTGCCGGGTATTTTTGCAGGGAAAGAGTTTTACCGCCTTTTCCGGCGGGCAGGCTGCCTTGGCTCTTCTGTTCCCCATGGAGCGGATTTTTGAGAGTTATGTGGCAGCGGTTCTGCGACGGCACTTGGACGCCAAGCAATATCGCTTGCATGTACAGGCGAAAGGCAAATACCTCTTTGAGCTGCCCCGGAAACAGTTCGCTCTGCGACCAGACTTAATAATTGAAGATTTGAATAGCGGAGAGCAGACCGTATTGGATACCAAGTGGAAACTGCTGTCTCCACAGTGTCACAATTATGGAATTTCGCAAGCAGATATGTATCAGATGTACGCATACCAGAAGGAATATCAGGCAAAACAGACGGTGCTGCTTTATCCAGATTGTGATGCAATGGCAGGTCAAAAGGTGCCGCTCTGCTATTCTTCTACTAGTGGGAGCCTAGTCAGGGTGCAGACCTTGCATTTGGACGATCCAATTGCCGTAGTCGAAGCTGTAAAACAGCTGTTGGATTTATGATACCCATATCACCCAGAGAAGGGGGAAATACTCAATAAAGATGATCTACTTTGCATGCTGCTATTGACTGGGTGCGGCGGGAATACTACAGATGATTCCTATGGAAGCTAAAGAAGTGATGGACACGCAGGAAATCATTAGCCGGTTGTGGCAGCAAACGAGTTTCCGCTGAATCTGTTGTAGGAAACGGAATGAAAGCATTCCAAAGCCAAGTGAGGAAGAACTCAATGCCATGTATATGGACAGTTTAAATTCTGTAAGCAGCACAAAATCTATATTGCCGAAACAAAGAATAGGGGACTGGCCGTACAGGCCAGTCCCTTTGTTATTGTGGTACCTTGCTTTCTGGAAGCATATCCATTCATTTTGCCGCTTCTATCGTTATGCTAGACATCTCATCGGCTCTTTTTGTAAAGATCGATATATTTACCCATGAATAAAATTTCAATCATACGCGATCTGCTGCATTCCGTGGATACGCTACCTGTCGGAAGTGGACAAGACTTGCCGGAGCAGCTCGACCGCGCTCTCCTCGCTGGGGTCATTTGTGCCGAGTTCGCCGCGGAAGGCACGGGCGAGGATGGATTTTTTGATGAGGTCGATCTGTTCGAGAACTTTTTCGGCAGCTTCCTTGGCCTGCTGCTCTTTGGCAATGAGGTTGTCAAGAATGTGGACGATTTCGGCTTGTTCGTCTAAAGAAGCAAATGGTAGTGGGATGGTCTTAACTTTTCCTGCACTCAAATTAAATAGTCCGGCAGTAGTTTTGGCTCGCTCTTGCATGACGGATTTTCCAGTTTCGCTATTTAAATAATAAAGCACATACTCTGGTAAAATCTTGGGCGATTTATTTCTTATCCGAATGATGTGATTTTGATGAACACAGAGAGGCAATTCATTATGCCACATTGCACAGCGACCGATTTCTTTACCACTGCCATTTCCTTCGACAATCAGAATATCTTTGTCCTGTAACTTGAGTTTTTCAATTTCTTCTGGAGTAACCTCAAAATATCGTATATCCGAAAGATCTATTTTATTTCTATACACATTTGCTACTGCCAAATATGGAATCGGATTATGTCTAGGACTACGAGCGGGGGTCTTTTGAATTCCTGAAACGATTTCAAAACATTCTACTAACTCATGCGTTTCCCAACTCTCCATCCCCACGCCATGTTCTTTTCTCCACTGGGCAGTGAGTTCACCGGTAAAGGCTTTGTGGAGAATGGCAGCTTTGCGAGTTTCAAAGCTATCCAGTGCATCCTGTGCCTTTTGCTTGGCCTCATCCAGTTTGGCGAACAGGCTTTCAATGCGGTCCACAATGCGTTGCTGTTCTTTGAATGCAGGTAACGCAATGGGAACCTGATTGATTACTGCAACTGATAAGCCGGGTTGGGCTGTTGCTGTTGCATATTGATTTAGATTCATCCAGTGAAGAATATAGTATGCCCATCTATTGGAAATATTTGGCAGGCATTCAACAACCACGGCATGTTCAGTTGCATAAAATTTTTGTGAAGCCCAATTAAGATTTCCACAAAGTGCTCCTTGCCGTCCAATAATAGGAAAATCTCCATCGCGATTATAATCTTTGACATAACCACGAATACCATTTCCGCCAAAACATGGAAACGGGGTTTCGTTATTCTTAATTTTACTAATCGCAGATGCCTTAATATTTTTTCCCGCTTGTAGTTGTAAGATAGTTCCTATTCTTGTCCAGCACCAATTCTCCGGCACCTTGTATGGCTGCTCACTCTCCGGCACCAGCGCTGCCTGCAAGCGCTCTTCCGGCGTCAGGTTCTCTTTTTTTCGTCCTCTCGCCATCAGTCCTGCACCTCCAGCGCACGCAGTTCCTTCACAACGCTCATGAGCAGGTCGACAGCCTCTTCCAGGTTAGCTGCCGCTTCCTCTGCACTTTCTGCCGGGTCTGGCAGGTCGTTGTAATCGAGGACCGAGTCGTCCCGAATCAGTCCCAGATCTAGGCTGTTGCCCTTTTCCGCGATCTGCTCCCGCGTGAACACGCTCCAGCGTTCGTTCTGTACTGCGTGACGGTCTTTGGCTTCGTAAGCCTCTTCAAAGTTTGCAAAATGCTCAGCTTTCAGTGGTGTGTTCTTGCCAAAGCTGGGCATATTGGTGCGCAGGTCATAGAACCAGACCTCTTTGGTGTTTCCCTTGTCAGTCGTGCCGCGCTCAAAAAACAGAACGTTGGTTTTGACACCCTGTGCATAGAAAATACCGGTCGGCAAGCGCAAAATCGTATGTAAATTGCACTTGTCCATCAGGTCACAGCGAATCTTTTCGCCGTCACCATCGGCAAAGAGCACGTTGTCCGGCAGTACGACTGCCGCGCGTCCGGTTCCGTCGGTCACTAGACTGCGGTAGATATGCTGCAAAAAGTTGAGCTGCTTATTGCTGGTCGGATAGGTGAAGTCGTCACGGGTCGCGCGCTCACCGCCTTTTTTGGTGCCGAATGGTGGGTTAGTCAGCACCAGATGATATCCATTCATGCTCTTGCCAATATTGGATAGGGTATCTCCAAGGATGATCTGTCCCTCAATGTCGTGCAGCATGGCATTCATCAGTGCCAAACGGTGGGTATCATGTACCAGCTCGCAGCCGGTAAACGCCTGCTTGCGTTCAAATTCCGCCGTCTCGGCATCCAGATCGTAAAATTCATCGGTTTGATCTTTCACGTACTGGCTGGCCGCAATCATGAAACCGAACGTACCACACGCCGGGTCATTGCAGCGCTCACCCGGTTGCGGCTTCATCAGACGGGTCATGACATCGATCAGCACACGGGGCGTAAAATACTGCCCTGCGCCTGATTTCTTTTCGTTTGCGTTCTTTTCCAGCAAGCCTTCGTAAAGATTGCCCAGACCTTCTTCTTTGGCCGAATACCAATCCAGTTCGTCGATGGTCGTGATGATCTTTTCCAGATTCTTGGGCTCGTCGATGTTGGTGGCAGAGCCCTGATAAATTTCACGCACACGACCAGTGCACTCATCGCCCAAGTGGGTCAAGAGCTCCTTGTAAAACTTTTTCAGCTCGATGCCGCTCTTTGCCGTGAGCTTGTCCCAACGGTACGCCTCTGGAATCTGACGCTCTGCACCGGTTTCTTTTGCCATCTTGAGAAACAAGATGTAAGTCAGTTCGGTGACGTACTGGTGATAGGTGATGCCGTCATCTCGCAGTACATTGCACAGATTCCACAGCTTGGATACGATTTCTTGGGTTGTCATGCGATGGTTCCTCCATCATCGTACAGGTATCCGTTCAGCTCCTGCACGATGCTTTCTAATTGATTTTCAAATATTTTATTGATTTTTGCAAAACCGCCTCTATTGCGAAAACGGCCGTCTTCGTCAAATACCTGAACGCTGAAGACCGATTCTTCTAACAGATATTTCTCCATACGTCCGATCCAGGTCAGCTCCTGTTTGGAGAAGTCGTGCGCCTTCTTGAGCTTGTCCACAGCTCTGTGAATGCGCTCCTCATGACCGACCAGCACTGAGCCGATGGCATAGCGGCGGATGAGACTGATGAGGTCTGCCGCGATTTCCTCGCTGGTCAGTTCAGAAATTGCCGTGTTGAGCTGCTGCACGGTGAATCCTTCTCGATCGAGCGCCAGTCGCAGCGATTTCAGGCTCTCGCGCGTGAGATCGCTCGGTCGGGTGCAGACCAGATTGAGCGCCGTGATTTCGTCGCGGTGGTTCTGGACATACTGCGCAAACGCATCTAGATAATCCTCCGGTCGGCTGCCCTTGCCATAGCTGCGCGTATGTGAAAGCAGTCTGTCTTCCTTGTCGGAGATGACAACTGTTCGACCGCCGCTGGGCTGCATCTGCTGCACCATCTGGAATAAGTCCCGGCAGGAAAGCAGACGATTCCGCGCAGCGGCAGGTGACTCGTGCTCAATTTCGGCGATAAACTGTGACGGGTCTTTTCCGCCGGTCATCGCCTGGAAATGCTCTTGCGTATCCTTGCTCATACGGCGCTTTTTTCGCTGGAGCTTGGCAATGATCTGGTCAATCTGGTTTTGAATCTTTCGGTTATCGTTCAGCACTTCCAAGCCGTCCAGAAGCTCATCAAAGGTCGCCGAAGGATTGACAACGACCGGCTTCATAGTGTTCACCGGATCGAGCGCGTCATATACGCCAACCGCGTCGTAAATCTCAAAATGTGTCTTGTCGATCTGCGGGCATAAACGGGTCGCGCGTCCCAGCATCTGCTCAAACAGAATACGAGACTTTACGCGACGCAGAAATACCAGCGAGGTGATCTGCGGTACGTCGATGCCGGTGGTCAACAGGTCAACCGTGACCACCATACTGGGATAACGCTCATTTTTGAAGCGCTTAATCATTTCCATGATTCGCTTTTTATCACCGCCGCCGGCCTTGCCGGTGATCTTCATGATTGCATCGTTATCTACACCTTGCGCTGCATAGATTTCCTTCAAAATCTTCACGATCAGGTCGGCGTGGTCGTCATTCACGGCATAAATGAGCGTTTTGCCCTGTTCTTCCGGGTTTTCTGGATCAATCTCACGGGCAATTTGGTTCAGAATGGTACGGTTAAAACTCTCGGTGATGACTTTGCGATTAAACTGGTCGATGTCAAAATCCAGTTCATCTTCCAGAAGCTCACTGTTGGTCAACTCACCCGTAACCGGGTCATAAAGCGTGACCGTGTCGCCAAGGTGGTAATGGATTCCTTCCGTACCCAGCTCTGTTGTGTAATAATGCGGCGCATCGTGGTCTACCAGATAGCCTTCGATGACCGCCTCACGATAAGTATACTTAAACACCGGTTCCCCGAAAATTCGGGTCGTCTGCAAGGCAGGCGTTGCGGTCAATCCGATTTTGACCGCATCAAAGTAGTCGATGACCGCACGATATTTGCTCTGGTAGTCGATCTGATCTCGGTATAGCAGCTCATCATCGCTCATGTCACGGTCGAGAATATACCCACGGTGCGCCTCGTCCACGATGATTACGTCGTAGTCGGTGACAGCTGGCATGGTGTCTCCATCTTGATACAAAATCCGCTTGACCATGCCCTGTACCGTGGCAATCTGAATGCGCGTTTCCTTTTCGATGCTTTTATCTTCCAGACCCTTGATGTTGTAAATATCGTCCAGCGTCATCAAGTCTTCCAGCTTGACTTCCTTGAATACATCCATAGCCTGCTCGCCCAGTGCGGTGCGATCGACCAGAAACAGAATCCGGCGAAAACGCTTCGTAGCCAGGAAACGATAGATCATACCCAGCACCGTTCGGGTCTTACCGGTGCCGGTTGCCATGGCAATCAACGCGGTCGGCTTGCCGGAGATGATTGCCTGCTCGGTCGCACGAATGGCTTTGATCTGGTATTCACGCAGGTTTAATCCATCCGGATCGCGCAATAGATCGTATGACAGCGCCTGCAAATTGGCATTGCCCGCAGCAATGTCTTTTTGCAGCAGTTCTTGTATGCCTGTCGGACTCATCCAGCCGCGCAGCGCTCTGGGTGCATTGGAAGGACTGCGCAAGTCCAGAAACCAGATGCCGGATTTGGTTTGCAGCTGCTCCAAATACGGTCTGCCGTTGGTGGCAAAGGTAAACGGGACCTTGTATTCTCCCCAGGTGCCAATGGTGTATTTGGTATCTTCTGCACGGATATTTCTGGGATATTCCTTGCCCTGATAATCGATGACCGATGGAATATCCTTGTGAATGGCTTTGGCCTCAATGATTCCCACAAGCTCTAGGTCGATGAAAAGCGCATAGTCCGCAAATCCGCGTTTTCCGATCTTGGAGTCGGTCGGCCATTCTGCAATGGCACGGTAATGACCGCGTGCCGGACGAGTTCCTTTGGAATACCGCAGGTTTTCCGTGTCCGCTTCCCATCCGACCTTTCTTAACTGCTCGTCAATTAAATAGCGTGTTTCTGCTTCTGATTTCTGTCGTTGACTTGCTGCTCGCTTTGCACGTTCTTTGCGTTCAGAAAAGGGAATAACCGAGGCAAATTGTACCTGATCTTGTGCCTGCTTGGCGAGCCTAGCATCTTTTTCATTCTCTGCATCCCGATCTTTGACGACCGCATTTTGCTTTTGCGGCATCACAAAATTATGGTGCTGGTAGTTCCAATCTCCGTATGTCTGCATAAACCATTCGCATAAGCTGTGTGCCATTTGCAGCAGAGATTTCGCATCGGAAACAGAAGCATAATTTTCATGGGCGGCTTTATTTCTGACTTTACGCAGCGAATGGAGAATGTCGCACAGCTCTCGATCGATGAGGCCTTCACGAAACAGAATATCGATTTTGGACGCAGCGGTCTGATCGAAAGGAAGGGGGAGTTTGTCATAGGCAAACATTAGATTTACGATTGTTTCACCGATCATGCCCAATTTCATCAGACAAGAATTGGGATCTGAGTAACAATATCGCTCTGCCAGACAGCCGAAATCTGCGAGAACGGGAAATTCTTCTTTCAAAAAGTCAAAATTAGAAGGCATATTGTTACTCCTCTCTTCTGTTTCAATGCAAGCGAATGATGAAATAGTAAATTGGTAATCGCTCATGTTATCAAAATTGTATCATGAATACTTAGTATTCTCAACAGAGAGTGCTTAGTAGATTCTCAGGCCGGTGTACTTGCTTCGGATGATTTCAGCCAGTGAAGCTGTGATTCTGTGCCAGAAAATAAAATAATCGTGCCATAACGTTAGGATTCTCACAAAATTCGTAACGAATTATAAATTCAAATAGGTAACAGTAATATAAAGTGAATGTAGATAGCGTGTGCTGAGAACACCAATTTGTAGGATCGTAAATCGCGTTATCAGCACATTACTGCATGCTAGAAATGAATTGCTTTAGAATGAGATAGGAGAATGATATATGGGCATGAATCGCTTACTCAGCGTCAAGGAAGTTGCTGCACTGCTCCAGACCAGCCGGGTACAGGTGCGGCGTATGATTCAGAGTGGAGAACTGGCTGCACTCAAGGCCGGGCGTGAGTATCGCATCCCGTTCGCAGCGCTCGAAGCATTCGTGCAGGCAGCGCTGGAGTAAACGGTACGCATCGGTTGCGCATGACTGCACAAGCAGATCTAATCTCATGCAAAATACGGTGGGATGTGTGGGAGATTCTCACGTGTCCCACCTCAAAATGCTTGCAGACCCTTCGCTGATTTCTTGTGTCCAAAGCAATTCGTGACATAAAACAGCTCTTCCATGCTTGAAATTTGCACGGAAGGGCTGTTGACTTATTGCTGTGAAATTGTGCGCAGAAAAGCAGCTAGCGCGCTTTTTTGCTGCGTATTTAACCGTTCGATTATGCTTTTGAGTTCTTCGGTTTCGATGATGGGAGTCTGCTCGCTAGGAGCATCAAAAAAGTCTTTCAGGGTGATGCCCAGCGCTTCACAGACCAGAGCTAGATTTTCTACGGTGATTCCTTTTTCACCTAGCTCGACAGAGCGCAGAAAACTCTGTGACAGACCGCAGTTATTGGCCAGTCGGTTTGTGGTTAAGCCTTTTGCCTCTCGTAGGTGCGCAATGCGAGCCCCGATGCTCTTTTTTTCAAAATTCATATGACATTACCTCGTCCTTTTGTTATAACTTTAGCAAAAAGTCGAGTAAATATTTACATCTATAAAGATAAATAGTATTATTATAAATATAAACAGTGCATTTCTATAGAGTTATCTATGGAAGGGGGATTTCGTATGAGCAAATCGTGTCGAAACTGTGGTGCAATCTTACCAGATGAGGCGCAGTTTTGTAATCAGTGTGGTCAAAAGGCAGAGGATTGGATTACCTGCAAGTGCTGCGGAGCGCACGTGCCCGCCGGTACCAAATTTTGCACCCAATGCGGTGTACCGGTGTCTGATGGAAACCAGCAGGATTTTGGGGCGAATGATCTGGGCGGTGGTTTATCGGAAAGATCATTGTTGGTGTGACCGGAATTATATTTGCACTGTTGATTTTGGCTGTGATGTTTGGCGAGACAGGACAACAGGTCAGACAAGGCTATTTAACGCAATATGATGCATCCATCACCGTAGAAGAAGCGTTCGACAATCGTTTTCGGAATTGTGAATGGCCAACTGAACGTAAAAATGGTTCTGATTATGTAATATTTCATGGTTATGATCCTGAAATGTTGCTGGATTGGGTTGTGACGTTTACGGTATACGATGATTCGTTTGAAGTGTCTCAGATTGAAGTCGATGGCACAAATGTGAACAGCGATATCGAAATGTACTATCTTTTAAGCTACATATATACCGGGAATTTAGACGAGCTGATGTCAGATATGTTCCTAGCGGCGATGTTTTTGGCGTAAGCAGATGGTATGCAAAAATAATCTATTATCAAAAAATAAATCCCTTACCAATCGGTAAGGGATTTATTTTTGCATCAACAGCAGGATATACCTACCTTTACCAGTAGAATAAGCTGGAGATCATGCTGGACATCACAGCAGAATAAATGATTCCGTATACGACCAGAATACCGAAAATCACCAAACAGCCAAGCGCGACTCTCGAGCCGGAAGGGTCAGGGGTCATATCATTGGCTGCAGCCTTTTTGCAGACATGTTCCATGTACAGCAGATTGAAATCTTTGCCGTATTGCAGGCACGAGATCCAAAACCATACACCGAGAACGATATTGACCGGGATCATTAAAGCTGAAATACCGAAGCTGCCGGAGAGGAGAGAAACAACGGAGAGAAGCGCCAAGACTGCGTATGCGACAATGGGAATCAACAGATATCGCAGGGTTTCCTTCCACATATTGCGATAGAAACCGTGGCAGATGGTCAGAAAGAGTGCCGGGAGATTGGGATTGCTGCTGTTTTTTGCGGCACACCATTCAAACTGGTCTAAGTAATATTGCTGATTGCTGCCAAGAATGGGAGACAGATTGCGTTCATTCCAGTCGAGCGGGGGCTTGAAGGTTACGCGAGGCTGCGTCCAAGGCAAAACTAAATGCGCCAAATAATCTTTATGTACATACTGCGTATGTGCGTGCTGTGTATACTGGTTTTGCGTGCTTCCAGATGCGTTCGGTGCGTCTTGCTGTGTGCCTTCGGATACCACAGGCTTTCCGCAGGCTGGACAGAAACGGCTGCCATCTTCTAATTGATTTCCACAATTCGGGCAAAACATATTTTTCCTCCTTTATATGTGAGCGCTCAAGCTCGTTGTATAACATGGGTTAAAGAAATTGTGCCGTTGTATAGGGCATTTCTTGACTGCTCCAAACTTGTGTCACGTCATAAGCAATGGCGCGTTCTTCCTGTCCTTTACGGTAGAACAGTGTGTGATCCGCGATGTAAAGCCATTCATCAGCCCCTACGCGTAAGACTTGCTCACAGTCTTCGGCCAGCTGCTGCTTTTCTCCGTTTTTCCAAATGAATGCATCTGACGCGTTTGGTTCTGATATAGGATCTTCAAAATAGAGCAGCGTATCATCTTCGTAGCGCTGATATCTTGAAATATCATGTACAATAGCAGTGGTTGTTTCACCGTTCCAGCAATACAAATCTGCCGATTCAAACGGGTCAATCAGTTCGGCGGAGTAATTGGAGAAGTAATACAGACGATCAAGCGTTGTTTCATAATAATAGGGGAATGCGTTGCTGTCGATGGTTTTCGGAGAAACCAGCTGACCGTCCTGAATGGTGTAGCCAATCAACGTATCTCCGTATGTATCCGGGTTGCTGCTGCGGAACACAATGCTGTTTTCGTTCTTCCAGACATAGGACAACTCTTCTCGATGTTCCAGCATATCAAGCGAACGCGGAGTTGTACCAGGGAAGCAATATTGGAAGGTGGTTGGTGTGTTGAGGTAATATGCTCGCAGCCAAGTGCTCACATCACTCGCCATTTCGATCTCTTCCAGCTTTAGTTCTGCTTTGGGTACGGAAGGTTCCTTGACATATATGACCAAACCGTCAGGACAAACCTGTGTGTTGTGCGGGGAGACGTTATCACAAATACAAGTCGTTTCCCCTTCGGTATATACATACAAGCCCGTCATGCTCGGTGTTAATACCTGGCTTTGCAGTTCTTGACGCAGTCGATTGCGCCAACCAATCCATTCATATTCTATACGTGCTGCTTCATAAGCGGCTGAGTCGATAACGGGTTCTCCGGCAGAGGTGACAGTCGTGTAATCTGATATAGAAGGTTCAGACGCGTTTAAATCACTTTGCAGGTTTTCGTCAATGACATAATCGTACAGTGTTTTTTCTGTGGATTGGGTTTGAGTGTAATAAATTGCGCCCGAATCATTCACATCCAGAACAGCAGAAGCATCGGTGATGATCTGCTGAAATCCATCCTTCGGATTGCCGCGGTGGATGGTATAGGTCACACCGTCGGCGTTCAGCTTGGAAAGTACAATGTCAGACAGGTCTTGTGAGAAGTACAGCAACTCATAGATTGCAGACGCTAACTTCTCCGGCGTCTGGGCAGCAAAATCATAGCAATATAAATCGCCGTTCCGACAGAAAAGCAGACCATTTTCACATCGGACATAGTGATTTGTGGTGCCATGATAGGTAAGAGAGTCGACGCCCTTCGCGATATCAATCGTTTGGCCTTTGTCATACATTTGTAGCGAGGTGGAAGAGATTGCCGAAGTGGGATTGTCATAGCTGCTGTATACAATGCGACCATCGGGCAACGTTTCCGTTTCATCGATAATCGCCTTGGGCGCAATTTTTTCGATATTGGAAGCGGCACGGTCAGACTGTCCGTGCAGTTTGGATGGATCGACCCGGTAAAGGTCGGCAGTGGTAGACAGCTCATCCGTATAATTGTAATGATTCCAGAAGTAAAAGTACTTACCGTCGGTATCAAAATTTGCGTCCGTCCATTCGCCAATCCCTTCTTCTAAGGTGATTTCGCTGCCATTTCTCTGTGATTGGTTGAGCAGCGTCAAGTCCTGATCGCTTATGTAAGCACAGTAGGATTGTCCGGTGGGGGTTAGCAAATGCTTTGCGGCAAAGATTCCGGCAGCAATCAATAGAACGGCGATAATGCCTGCGGGAATCAGCCAATACTTACCGCGCTTTTTAGGCTTTTGTTGGGGCGGTGGATCGATGTGCAATGCTTGTCCACATTGTGGACAGTGGTTAGACGGTTCGGAAATTTGTGCACCGCAGTGGGGACAAAATGCCATGAAAACTCCTCCTTTTTGATACTCTTTCAAAATAGAGATTTATATCTATAATAATACTATTTATATCTATAAAAGTAAATAGGGGAGCGTGTGTTTGGGCGCATAAATGCCGAGACCATTCATAAGTAAGACTGACGAAATACGAGATATATATTATGACAATGAAGCCGAAGGAGAAATCCTTCGGCTTTTACTTTTATTGCAAAGGAGCTGATCTCAATGAAACCCCGTTACATCTTTTCCGGCTGAGTATGATTTTCAGCAGCGTATTAAGGAGAAAATGAAGTACCGTATCAAATCCTGATTACTCCGTAAATATTGTTCAGTTGGAGAAATATATGCCTATTTATATCAAGGGAAAAGCTACTATGTACTACCTAGAAGTCTCTGATTCTTGGAGCAGGCACTGTGGACAATGGCTTTCTAAATTAGAAAAATCCTGCATATACTGGTTGCCCCAATCTCGCAGCTGCCGCAACAGCTCCAAAAGCTCCATTCCTGCGGCCGTCAGCCTATATTCCACTCGAACAGGCACTTCATTATACTGTTGACGACTGAGGATGCCGTAATGTTCTAAACTTTTGAGCGATTGTGCAAGCATAACATTGGTAATACCCGGAATAGCTCGCTTGATGGCATTGTAGCGCCACGGAGTACCGTCTTTCAATAAGCAGATAATATTTAGTTTCCATTTTCCGCCAATGATATCCATGGTCAAGCGCAACGGGCAGAGGTCGTGAAAGAAAGAATCCATAAGAATGCCTCCAGGTTAGAAATTTCTTACCACATTCAAAAAAACTGCGTTCTTGCGCTAAGCGCAGGAATTGCTATACTGGTAAGTGGTATAGAAAGTATACCAGATATTTTTATGAAAGCAAGAGGGTTGACGCATGCAAATTTCCATTGTATATGACTCTAAAACCGGTAATGCTCGGGAAATGGCGCGATATGTGATCGAGGGTATCACATCAGTAGAGGGAATGGAGGCAAAGGCCTTTTCCATCGATAACATTGACGCCGAATATGTCAAGAATAGCTGTGGTTTAGTGGTTTAATTGTGGATACACCGACCTATAACGGCTATTTATTGTCGAGTATGAAAGCATGGTTAGAAAGTGGACCGGCAGCACTGCAGGTAGCCGGAAAGCTGGGCGGTGCTTATGCCACGGCAGCTTTTATCCATGGTGGCGGAGATTTAGCGATCCAGTGCATCCTTACGCATTTGATGGTGGATGGCATGATGACTTACTCAGGCGGTCAGTCCTATGGAATGCCGGTGATTCATCTGGGTCCGGTAGCAATTGCACCGCAGCTAGAGCAGTTTGCAGACCTGTTCCGGACCTATGGGCAACGTATGGCGACGCAAGCAGCAGCATTATTTAGAAATTGAGATCCCACGATAAATATAGTAGTGAATAGAAAAGCAGGCTAACTGCAATCAACTTGTGCGCAGCCGTATCAATATTACCGCACAGTATACAGCATTTTGTCCCCAAAAAGTAATCCAAACAATCATCATAGTTTGTCAGAGTGACCATTTCGACAAGTAAAAGGGGTGTTGCAATTTGCAACACCCCTTTTATTTATGGCAGCAGTGCCGCCAAAGACGGGAATTTTTCCAGTGAACGTTTTAAGATACCGTGAACCTGAGCAATGGCTGTGCCGTAATTGGTAAACGGTACGCCGCTGTCGGCGGCGCATTTGCGCCGGTAGTCTAGCTCCCGACCGTTGAGCATGCAGCCACCGCAATGAACCACCAGTCGGTAAGGCGACAGATCCTCTGGGAACTCCCGGCCGGAACAGGTGTCAAACTGCAAATCGGCTCCGCTGTATTCCCGCAGCCATCGGGGCAGCTTCACCGTTCCGATGTCCTCGCACTGACGGTGGTGGGTACAGCCCTCGGCAATGAGGATACGGTCGCCGTCCTGCAGTGCGTTCAGCGCCGCCGCGCCCCGGACGGCATCCTCGAGAAAGCCCTTATACCGAGCCATGAGAATGGAGAAGGACGTGAGAGGCACATCCTCCGGCGTGGCCTTGGACACCATACCGAAAACCTGAGAATCGGTCACCACCAAGGCGGGTTTCCGACCCAGCCGTTCCAGAGCCATGGGGTATTCGGTCTCTCGGGTCACCATCGGCATGGCCCCCGCTTCCAGGGCATCCCGGACGACCTGCTGCTGGGGCAGAATCAATCGTCCCTTGGGGGCTGATTTGTCGATGGGCACCACAAGGATGAGAACATCTCCCGGCCGCACCAGATCGCCTACCAGTTTCCCGGTCTGCTCCCGGGTCTTGACCAGCCGGGCTACGCGCTCCTTCAGTTCCCACACGCCGTCACCGGTCAGGGCACTGACGGCCAAACCATCGTCCTCCGCTGTGGCCCCCAGATCGGCCTTGTTGTAAGCCACGATGTAAGGAATATTCTTGTCCATAAGCAGCTGAATAATCTGCTCATCAATTGCCGTTTTTCCAACTGTACCGTCCACGACCAGAACGGCGCAGTCTACCCGGTTCAGCGTGCGCTTGGTCTGCTGAACACGCAGCTCGCCCAGTTGACCTTCATCGTCAAAACCCGGTGTGTCGATGATGACCACCGGTCCCATGGGCAGCAGCTCCATGGCCTTCTGAACCGGGTCAGTGGTGGTGCCCTTGACCTCGGACACCACCGACAGCTGCTGGCCGGTCACCGCGTTGACGAGGCTGGATTTACCGGCATTTCTCCGGCCGAAAAAGCCAATGTGAATCCGTTCCGAAGACGGGGTATCATTCATGCTCATATGCTCACCTCAGAATCGGAAATCACGGATGCCCTGCTCGATCTTCTGCAGATGATCGGCACAAATCTCCCGGACCTTGTCCTTGGGAATGTTTTGCAGCTCCGCTTGAATCAGGGCTTCACCGATGGCCTTGGTTTCCGGGGCAGCGTAGTCCATAAGGTACTCCTTGAGTGTCATCAGGGCATTGGGGTGGCAGCAGTTTTGAATCTGCCCGCTCTTACACAGACTCATAAACCGGTCACCGGTGCGGCCCTCCCGATAACAGGCCGTGCAGAAAGACGGAATATAGCCCAGTTCCATAAGCCAGCGGACCACTTCGTCCAGCGTTCTCTGGTCGGACACATCAAACTGCTCCGTGTCTGTCGGACGCTCTTCCTCCTCGTATCCGCCGACGGAAGTACGGGAGCCGCCGCTGATCTGGGACACGCCCAGAGGCAGAACCCGCTCTCGCACGGCCTGTCCCTCTCGGGTGGAGATAATCATGCCGGTATAGGGTACGGCGATGCGGATGAGGGCGCAGATTTTGGCAAAGGTATCGTCGCTGATACCGTTGTCAAAGGCACTGGGATCGATGTCGTCGGCGTGCTTGACACGGGGAACGCTGATGGTGTGGGGGCCGACGCCATGGACAGCCTCCAAGTGTTCAGCGTGCATCAGAAGGCCCGCAAACTCATAGCGGTATCGCTCCAATCCAAACAGCACGCCCAGACCCACATCGTCGATACCGCCCTCCATAGCCCGGTCCATGGCCTCGGTGTGGTAGTCATAGTTGTGCTTGGGTCCCGTGGGATGGAGCTGCTCATAGCTCTCCTTGTGGTAGGTCTCCTGAAACAGGATATAGGTGCCGATGCCGGCCTCCTTCAGCATCCGGTACTCCTCCACGGTGGTGGCAGCGATGTTGACGTTGACGCGGCGGATATCGCCGTTCTTGTGGTGGATGGAGTAGATGGTCTTGATGCACTCGAGGATATATTCGATGGGGTTGTTTTTAGGGTCCTCACCGGCCTCGATGGCCAGACGCTTGTGGCCCATGTCCTGCAGGGCAATGACCTCCCGGGCCACCTCTTCCTGCGTCAGCTTTTTCCGGCCAATGTGCTTGTTTTTGGCGTGGTAGGGACAGTATACACAGCCGTTGACGCAGTAGTTGGACAGATACAGGGGGGCAAAGAGGACAATACGGTTACCGTAGAACCGCAGCTTGATCTCCTTGGCCAAGTCGTACATGCGCTGCAGGCGTGTTTCATCCTCACAGGCCAGCAGCACCGATGCCTCTCGGTGGCTTAGGCCCTTGCAGTCCTTGGCCTTTTCTAGAATGGCGTCCACCAGTTGCAGATCGTCCTTGTGGGCGTCAGCATAGGCCAGCGTGTCCAGAATCTCCTGGTGGTCAATAAATTCCGTGGCTTTCATGGAACGGGGATTGTACATTAAAAATTCCTTCTTTCTTGCAGGTCAGAGTCTCTTACCTGTCAGAGTGTGGGGGCATCGCCCCGGGCAACAACGGCTTCATAGCCGATGGCTTTTAAATTTCTTCGCAGCTGGGCCAGGCCATTAGCCGATTCGGCACCGGTAGCCAGCTTATCATGGTATAAAAGATATTTGCTCCGCACATCGGCGGGGGACAGATTGGGCATGACGACGTTGGCACCGTGGAGGATGCCTCGCTCCCGGCCACCTTCTAATACCGTGCCCAATGCCGTGGTGGCAGGAAGCAGAACTTTAGGCAGCAGCAGCCGCACCATGGACAGTAGATATAGGGTCAGCTCCGCCGAGCCGTCCGGTTCGTTCGCAAAGGGCGTATCCCGGTGGCGTAAAAATGGGCCCATGCCCACCATATGGGGCTGCAGCTTCTGCAAAAACTGCAAATCCTCCACCAGATTGGCAAGAGTCTGACCCGGAGCGCCCACCATCATGCCCGCCCCCACCTGATAGCCCAAGTCCTTGAGATCGTACAGGCAGCGGATGCGGTTTTCCAGCTTCAGCGCCGGCGGATGGAGGCGGCGGTAGTGGCACGCGTTGGCCGTCTCATGGCGCAACAGATACCGGTCAGCCCCAGCCTGTTTGAGCGCTGCATAGCTGTCCCGGCTCCGCTCGCCGATGGATAGGGTCAGGGCGCAGTCCGGGTGGTTTTCCTTGATGGCCGCAATCAAGCTGCATAATTTATCATCGGTCCACCAGCTGTCCTCGCCGCCTTGGAGCACAAAGGTGCGAAAACCCAAGTCATAGCCCGCGTCGCAGCAGGCCAGAATGACCTCCGGCGTCAGACGGTATCGCTCAGCCTTCTGGTTGCTGCAGCGGATGCCGCAGTAGTAGCAATCGTTTTTACAGTAGTTGGTAAATTCAATGAGCCCCCGCAGATAGACCCGATTGCCGAAGGTCTTGCGAGCCGTCTCCACGGCGGCGGCGCGTAAAATCTCTGCCGATTCTGCCGTCCGCTGTTCCAACAGGGTCAGCAGCTCTCCGCCGGTCAGAGCCTCTCCAGCCGCCATCCGGCGAGCCAGCGCAACGGCTTTATCCACGGCTGCCTCCGGTATAGGCCGTCTTGGAGCAGACGCCAGACAGCTTGCCGATCTTCCCGGACATGGCTGAAATCACATCCTGAGGTGCATCCACAGCGATGCTCATGATGTTCACTTGCTTTTCTCGGTAGGGGATACCCATGCGACCGATGATATACCGGCGGTACTGGTGCAGGATATCGTTGAGTGCCTCCACAGACTCCTCGTTTTCCACGAGAATGGCCAGCAGAGCGATACGTGTTTCCATGGTTTGTCCTCCTTGTGGGCTGACATACAAAAAGCCGCACCCGGAGGGTACGGCAACGCCAGCATACCCCATGGGGTGCGCTTTTTCTCTGCCGAACCTTCCATCGCAAAGGACTTTTTGATGTCAGGATCTTTTTGATACGATTCTACCCTATACAATATCATAGGTTTGATATATTGGCAATCCCTTTTCCTTTTCTATGATTTATAGGCATACAATACGGCTTTATCTGGAATGAGCAGCTGCATAACGGCGCCCTGTTTTGGGGTGCTGTGCATGTTACAATATGAGGTTCCTCAACCTGTGTGTGATTGCTGAGACACGGACGGTTTGCTATATGAATCTGAGATAAAAGCACATATATACTATAACAATGAAGCCGAAGGAGAAATCCTTCGGCTTTTACTTTTATCTTAAAGGAGCTGATCCCTATGAAATCCCGTTACATCACCCGTGGTGTCCAGACCACCATTCCGCCGTGGCTGCAAACACTTCTGTGGTACATGCGCGACAGCATGGAAGTGTCCGAGCGGGATTATCTGCAAATCTTCCGATTATCCTGTGATGGCGACCACCAGCGCATTGAGCATACTCAGGAGCAGCCCGAGTACGAGCGCGTTGTCGTGATTCCGGGTGAGCAGCCTGTCGAGGCCAAGGTGTATATCATCGAAGATCCCGACCATGTGACTATGTTATTAGCAGATGAATATTAAGGAGGCTTTGAAAATGGAAGAGGCAACCTACATTTGTGAGCGTTGCGGCGAACGAGTCCCGGCGGATGCCTGCACGATGGTAGCCGATACGATTTTGTGCCCGGACTGCGTGGATACCTATACCACAGTCTGTGATTGCTGCGGAGAGCGGCTGTTCTTGTCGGACGATCAGGGAGACGAAGACATCACTCTGTGTGAGCATTGCTACGAACGGCACTATATGCATTGCGAACGCTGCGGGCGCGTTATTTCATACAGCGATGCCTACTACGAGGACGACGATGAGGACGAACCGCTGTGCTATGACTGCCTGCAAGCCCGTTTGCAGCAGGCGACGATCCATGATTACAGCTACACACCACGGCTGATTTTTCACGGTGAGCGCGACAATGAACGCTTCTTCGGTGTAGAATTGGAGATCAACGGCAACGGCAAGAGCCGCAAGAATGCCGGTGAAATCCTGAACGTTGCCAACGAGGACGCGCAGAATCTGTACATTAAAAGCGACGGATCATTGGACTGCGGCATGGAACTGGTCACGCACCCGATGACCCTGCAGTACCACATGGAGCAGATGCCGTGGAAAAATGTTCTGCGCAAAGCAGTCGAACTCGGATATCTCAGCCACCGCACGACAACCTGCGGACTGCACATCCATATCTCCCGCGCTGCGTTCGGCGAAACCGAGCAGGAGCAGGAACTGTCGATTGCGCGGCTGCTCTACTTCGTCGAGAAATTCTGGACTGAGCTGCTGCGATTCTCCCGACGCACCGAGCGCCAGATCAACCGCTGGGCGGCACGGTACGGCATGAAGTTATCGCCGAAAGCCGTGATGGAGTCAGCAAAAGACTCCCGCGGGGGACGCTATACCGCCGTGAATCTCACAAATGAGGATACCGTAGAAATCCGGATTTTCCGAGGCACGCTCAAATACAACACCTTGATCGCCACGCTGCAGTTGGTTAACGCCATCTGCGACGTGGCTCTTTTATTGTGCGATGAGGAATTGCAGGAATTGTCCTGGCATGGATTCCTTGACCGGATTCACGAACCGGAGCTAATTCAGTACCTGAAAGAGCGAAATCTCTACAAAAATGACCCGATTGCCTACGAGGAGGACGAGTAATGTGCAGCTTGTTTGGACTGATCGATTACCAGAACGCCTTAACAACACGGCAAAAAAACCGGATTTTGCAGGTGCTTGGCAAAGAATGTGAGGTACGCGGAACTGACGCGACAGGTATTGCCTACAACTTTGGCGGCAGCATCAAGGTCTATAAACGCCCGCTCGCAATCTTCGACTTCAGTGGCTTTTACCTGTATGCCTCGACCGAAGAAATTCTGCGGCGGGCGATGTGTAAGCTGCGCCTGCACCATCGGGAAGAAATCCATACGGAGGAGGGTGACATTTTGAAGATTGATCGAACCGGTCAGCGCAGTTTCGAACGCTTCACTCCAAGTCACAGCTTTGAACACTTCTGGCGCAATCCACGGTTTCGCATGCTTTCGTGGTTCGACGAAGTGGACGAGCCAGAAGCGATAGACGGTCAGACCGACCTTCTGATTCAGACGGCGAAATCTATGGGCGTGTCCGAAGACGAGGTACTGGCGCTGCTTGACTTGGGGTATGATCCGTGCAAAATCGAAGAACTGCTGTACAATCCGGCGTTGCTGCACGAAGCGGCAGCCGAGTTGTTATGTGCATATTACTAATGAAAGGTGGGTGAGACAATGGGATTCGGTACAATTTTAGTGGTAATCGGTGAGATTATCGATTTGTTGGAAGAAGATGATGACGACTAAAAGAACAGGGAGGACATTCTGTCCTCCCTGAAAAATAGAGATTCATTTTTTGTATGCAATATAACAGGTTACAGCTTCAACATTTTCCGTTGTCTATCAAGTACATTCATGACGCGATCGCGCAGCACAGCATGATAGAGTGCAGGGTAATGTGCGACTGCCTGCTGCACGGCGTCTTGTATCTCAGATGAGGTCAGAGAAAGTTTGAGTTGTGGGCTATACAGCTTACGGGTGGCATTGACCTGCGTATAGAACTTGCATCGAAATGGCTTTGCAATTGTCTGTTTGATCAGTGCGTTTGTTTCAATATCAAAGGCATAGGCTACCGGGTCGAGCAGAAAGCCAGCGCCGTGATCGAACAAGGGGCAATAACGGTAGCCTGTCGGCGTATATAGGACGGCAATATTATTGAGATGCCTGTCATCATTCAGGATCAAAGCATCGTACTCAAATAATAGCGTCAAATATGCTCCAAACCGTGTAAGGCCGGTGATCTGCTCAACTTGTTCCACCAATGTCTGCATACGCAGTGGGATAGATGACCGACTGTGAAAGATCCGCTGATAGTCTGCGCCAAGTTCGGCTTTGAGCAAGTGGGCAAGGGTGACAATTTCCTCACCCGGATGCAAAAAATTCGGACTGACGCAAGCAATTTGTTCTCGCCTGTGCACGCGTACTTTTTCAATCTGATAGGGGACTGCGGAGAACCCCAGATCGGATAGATTGCTGTGGGACAATATAAAGCTGGCGATGGTTTCCGACAGTGCTTCAAACGCGCCGGTGTCCAGTTTGTACCAGCGATCACTTGGCGCATCATACCATTTTTCCTGATTGCCCTTGGACGAGGTCGCGGCTACAATATCGTGGGTGTAGAGTTCAAACATTTATTTCACCTCGCTGATCGACAGCCATTGCAGATCCCCGGCAATGCGCCCCTCGGTTTGTTCCACGATTTTGACGGGGTCATAAGTATCCAGATTCATGGCCTCTAAGATAGAGTCCAGACCGGTGCGGGTGCGCGGAACGCAGCGTTCTTCCAAAAAAATTAAGAAGTCCTGCCAAGTAGGGGAGAGATTACAGCCGAATGCCCGGTGAATGAGGACGTCGGTATGATTCTCGATGGACACCACACGAGAGGTGAAGTCGGCATAGATGGTGGTGCATAGCGTGTCCGCGTGATAGTAGCGATAGATCTTAACTTGGTGCCGGTCAATTCGGGCACTGCGCATGAAGTCCTCCGGGATTTTCGCACTGCGCTTGCGGATGGTAATGGTGTCGTTTTCAAAGGTGAGTTCCAGATCAGGGGAGTCTTGCGAGAGTGCCATTGCCTTGACCCAAGCAGAGGGCAGACCGACACGGTATTTTTGCGCATGCGAATAAGCTGATCCGCCAGCCGAGGAACATAATAGTTTTGCACTGCGAGATTCCATGAGCGCACCTCCTATGAAAATATTTTATCATATTGGGCACCTATGTGTAAATATAAAGAGACGTGATTGCAGCAGAAGGAATACAGCCAGCCGATTGGATTGGGCCAACTGTATTCCTTCTCGATTCCATCATTATGTTTCGGATTTTCGGGCATTGATTTTCACAATCATACGATTGCGCATATCCTCGCTGATGATGTTGTGCTCGTAAAGGTAGTCATTGAAGTAGCAAAGCCAGATGTTTTCAGCTGTCCGTCTGAGATCCTGATTCATAGCAGATTCCTCCTGTATCGGTGTCTGCTGCTATAGTATTTATGTGAAATTGTTTGAAAATCACATGTACAGCATTATCATTTTGTCCGATTATTGGTAGGAAAATACAGGAGATCAGTCGAGCCAAATCGATTCGGATTGCTGGAGTGCATCCAGCAAATCGGGCAGACTGGGTAAAGAAGAGCGGAAGTAACGTGTACGCAGTGGGATGGGGCAAATGCCTAGCTTTTGAAACTTCTTGAGGATGCGCCGGATATTCTGTTCGGAAAGCTGATACTGATTTTGAACGGTTTTGATTGCTTGATCGAGAGAAACGTAACGCAGTGAATTACACAGTGCCAGCATGGGCTGTTTGAGCTGATCGCGGATTTTCGCAGCCTCCAGAGCCTGAAATAACGCGTCTGGCGTATACTGCATGCCGCTGCAAAAACACTTTTTCACATATTTCAGAATGTAATGCGCGCTATTCTGCTGCATACACCGAAGAAGGGCATACGCATTTGTATCACAATCAAGTTTTTTGGCTTGTGAATTCAAGAATTTCTTCTGGCATTGCAGTTCCACGCGCAGAACGCCATTTGGCAGCTTTTCCTGAGCCAGAATGAGTTTGTTTTCTGTGAGCTGATACATTTTATCGTAGACAACCAGACGAACGGAGTCGGTTGCATAGCATAGATAATGTTTGCGCTTTTCCTTGAGTTTTTGGGGAGATAGAGAAGCGTCCGTGTAATGTTTCTGCTTAAACTTCCCGCTCGGTGTATTTTTGCGAAGAGCAGCCATGAGCTCACGTGCGACTTTGTTCTTGCCGAATTGCAGATTGACGCAGAGGTCACAGCGATTGAGTTGCCAGTCAGTTAAGAATTCCGGCAGTCCGATGGTGCGCATGAGATCGGTGAAGTTTTCGGAAAAACGTACGAAGGATTGTTCATCCAGCGGCATGATTCCCAAGTAAGAACTGGAGGGGTCCAACAATTTTCGAGGATTTACAAACATTTTGACGTATGCACGAGGGACATTGTTGGGATCTAGGATAGAGAGGTACAGACGAACCCCTTGGTCTGCGAAGAGAATACAGCTGTAAGTTTTTGAAGATGCATGCTTAGAGGGCAGCAGGAACATACCTTTGCGGGTCGTGTTCCGGGACAGATCGAAAAGTCGGTCAATCGTTCGGTGCAATTCTTTCATGGTAGGATGGCAGCATAACTCGATGGTGTGAACAGAGAAAGCCTCCGCAGTAATTTCAATGGGGCGTTTGGTACGCATCGGATCACTCCTTTTCGAAGTGTTCAAATGCAGATAAAAAGTTAATGAAAATATGTATAATCCCTACAAATTGCAGTGTTTAGAAGATGAAAACTGTAAAAAGTGAAAAGAAGTTCTGCAATAATAATCATAATAAAACCCCGGCTCAGTCTGAACCGGGGATATAGGTGAACACGGCCTCAATATGCTGTTTGGCATCTTGGGAAAGAAATGGAATGTCGTCGATGCGTAGGATTATGCAGGGAGTTTGCCGGTGATGGTCACAGGCAACTCGAAGGTTGGCTGTTTTGGCTGTATGCAGATATGCAGGGGCGTGCTTGCGGATGTACTTCAGCAGATTATAGCAGTCACACAAGATGGGGAAGATTTCGTCAAAGTGATCATAAAGCGTCTGTTCTGGAATGTAGAGGGCACGAAATCCTGCTCGTTTTCCGTATTTTTTAACGTTGCGCCAATAGCCCCAGACAGCCTGTTCGGGCTCATCTGGAAATACATCGTCGCAGATCTCGTTGGCACCGACGGCTTGGTAGCGATGGAGCATCTCTGGGGAGAAGAGTCGTTCCATGCCCGCTTGCCAAAGGTCCGGGTAATCCGCCTGTGTAATGCTGGTGCGTTCTTCGAGCGGGCAGGTCTGCCGGGGCCGGTCGCAGCATCCGGGTAGCAACAGATAAGACCATTCTGCTGCGAGTTCATTGCGCGAGGGGGAATTCGGCAGAGAAGCAACAAAATCGGCAAAGCACTCGATTGTTAGAAGAAGCTGAATGTACTTGTCCTTCTTCTGTCCGATGAGCCGATCAGAAGAATGCCGAGAGCTGTAACGCTTCACTTTTTCCTGAGCGGAAGACAGTATTTCTCGAAACTTTTTCTTCTTATAAAGGTGAATTTTCGAAAAAGCAGCGATGGCAGTTTGCATGAGGGTGCCATCCCAGTCCAAGCTGCATTTTGTCAAAATGCGGGCATCAAGCGGTAAGGGATCGACAGGCATTTTGGATGCCGGAAGACGGAAAAACACCTGCGTGCACCAGATGTTGTGCTTTTGAAATTCAGCCAGTTGTGCATTGAGAAAGCCATTTCCGTCAATTAAAACGACAGCCCCACTATATTGTCCGGGAAGTTCAGAACGCAGAGTTTTCATAGTCCCTTCCGTATCATTGATGTATCGAACGGATAAAGCAATCTTGTCGGTCAAATTTTGTGCATGCAATGGGGTAGGAATTACGCGGGGGAGGTCTGCATAAAATCTATCACTTTGGGAAGTACAGTATTGCGCAGGGCAAATATTTTCAATGATTTCCGACAGCACATCCCAAGCAGATCGGGTATAACGAGCTATAAATATGGGGGCACGGAAATTGGAATCCGTAATTTTTTCGTGAAGTTCAGCGAGCTGCCAATAGATATACTGGGACGTATATCCGGCGAGCAGGCCAAAGACAAGCGTGGCCATCTCACGGATGGAAGCCTCATCCTTTCCGCAGGAGGTCAGAATCTTCTGTAATTCGCTGCAAAAGACGTTCCCATCCAGAGGCTTGCCTGCAGCTGTAGGCTGGTAATGAGTGCGCAGGTCAAACTCTTGATAGCAAATTTGGTCAGAGGAATTTGCACCTAATTTTGTGAGAGCTTTTGTTATATTCACCTCGGAGGGATCAAAGAGCGCGCACTTGATTTTAAAGTTTCCCTTAGCGGTTTGTTTAAGTATAATTGCAGCCGATTCTCCGTAGTCATACTCAACAGAAAGTACAGTCCAGTCAGAGTCGATTGCAAGGTCTGATTCTAACAGAGGCCAACTTGGATCCAGATCAGGAAAATGATTCATAGTTGCTACTCCTATCATGTCCGATAAAAAATCAATTTGTAATATGATTTATCTATAGTAAAAACGGAATGAATTATAGGATATCGCTTCGGCAAATTTGAGAGGGGATATGCACGAAAAGAAAGAGGAAATGTGATAGATCGCGGTAAGTGACTAGCAGGATGCCGACTAAGTTGACATGTTCTTTGCTTTGATCGATAGGTGTTTTTTTGAGCTGGTCATCGCCTCCGTCACCGAGCATTTTACTTCGTCTCCCAAACCCCACACGGAGGCCCCTCTTCTGTCGGCCATGGAGAACGCAGGTAAAGAGGACATCCTAAAGGGGACGGAACGGCGTGGACTGGGCGCCCCGACGACCAGGGTGGTCACCATTGAAAAGCTGGTGTCCGGCGGATTTGTGGAGTGCAAGGGCAAGAACCTGATTCCTCACAAAGGCGGGTATCAACCTGGTCACGGTGTTGCCGGAACTACTGACCTTTCCCAAACTCACGGCGGATTGGGAGCAGCGGTTGAACGAGGTGGCAAAGGGCCAGGCGTCGCCGGAGGACTTCATGGACGGGATCGAGGCGATGGCGGCGGAGCTGGTGCGGAAATACTCCCACATTTCCGAGGATGGGCAAAAGCTGTTCCAGCCGGAGAAAGAGACGGTGGGACTTTGTCCCCGCTGCGGCAAGCCGGTTTATGAGGGCAAGAAGAACTTTGCTTGTTCGGACCGGGCCTGTCAGTTTGTCATGTGGAAGAATGACCGATTTTTTGAGGACCGGGGCAAGACATTCACCCCGAAGATTGCCGCCGCGCTACTCAAAGACGGAAAGGCAAAGATAAAGGGCCTGCGCTCCATGAAAACCGGCAAAACCTACGACGGGACGGTGCTTTTGGCCGATACCGGCGGGAAATACGTCAACTACCGCATGGAGAAAAGGAGCTGACGGAATAACATAAATCCCTGACCCGGCCATCCTGCCGGGCCGGGGATTTTGTTTGTTGGAAAAACCCAACCCCTGTTTTTGACCGGCAAATTTACAATTCATCTCTTCATGATGTAATGTATAGAGGGTGGAATACACCAAAAAACATTACATCATGACTGGCGGCTCATTTGTGGCGAATGAAAAGACAGTTATGATAAAGGAGGGATGCCCTCAAACCTACCGTAACTGTCAACCACATTCCCACGAAAGGAGCCTTGTATGGAACTGACTTACACCAAATGCGGCGACTATCTCATTCCCGACCTTGTGTTATCGGACACCAAAGAGTACCATATCGGGAAATATGGCCGGTTGCGCCGTGCCTACTTAAAAGAACACCGGCCCATTCTGTATACCGATCTCATTGTCACTGAAAAGCTGTTTCCCCATTTGGAGGAAATCGACACCGCCTGCCGGGAGCGGCTGGAAATTATCGAAAAAGCCATGATGCAGCAAGAGGGCGTCACAGAAGCCCTGAAAGCTGCCGACCAGATGGCATGGGTGCGCTCCATGAACTCTATCCACAACAGAGCCGAGGAAATTGTCCTAACTGAGCTGGTCTACTGTTGAGGGAGGGAACGCAATGATTTTGGAAGCCATGTATAACGGGGAGTTTTATCCCTGTGAAACCGTTGTACCCACATCCCCGGAATACCGCAAGGCGATCCAAACCTGTGCGGCGTTGATGGAGCAGTTATCCCAGCGGCTCAGCAAAGAGGACTATGCTCTGGTGGAGGAACTCCGGGCGCAGAACGCTATCGCTCAGTGCGAGGAAAGTGAGAGCCATTTCAAGTATGGCT
>NHCFR00700__coassemble_972_pt1 | contig 43956 bp, 36 predicted proteins | sample NHCFR00700__metabat2_high_PE_034 | metagenome-assembled genome bin NHCFR00700 | reverse complement strand
TGCGGAGTCTTGAGGCAGAGCCTCAAGTCGCCCGTCGCAACGGGCGAAATCCCCTTTTGATTTTCGCTTCGCGAAAATCAACAAAAACAAAAAATAAAAGCGCCGTCCGCAGACGGCGCAATATTTTCGCGCACAAAGTGCGCTCATGGAAAAGACCGTCCTTTCGGACGGTCTTTCCCGAGAATTTCGCTCGCTGCGGCGAGCGATTTTTTATTATTTTTGCTTGAAACCCGGGTCGGACACCGGGTTTCAAAAGGGAATTTCGGACTCTGCGGAGTCCGACTCAGGGCTCTGCCCTGAGAACCCGCAGCCTTTCGAGAAAGGCTGGCGAAAGCTTCAGTGATTGGTGCGGTGCTTTCCTTTACAGCGGTGCCGCCGAAATCTTCTGAAATCTTCTCGGATACTTCGCCGGAGTGCTCTTGATCTTCTTGACGATCACCAGACGGCTCTTTCTACCCTCCGACATGGGCACGGTGTAATCGATCACGCGCTCTAACCTGCCGCCCAGAATGGTGATTGCGTTCTTGGCCTCTTCGATTTCCTCATCCGAGCCGACCGCCTTCATGGCGATGAAGTATCCGCCGACCTTGACAAGCGGCAGGGACAGCTCTGCGAGCACATTGAGTCGTGCCACGGCACGGGAAGTCGCAAGGTCGAATTCTTCGCGGTGGTCGAACTCCTCTGCGCGGGCATGGACGGCCTGCGTGCCGGTCAGACCCAGTTCGTCAATGACTTCCTGTAAGAACTTGATGCGCTTGCCGAGCGAGTCGAGCAGCGTTACCTTTGCATCGGACAGAATCGCGACCGGGATACCCGGGAAACCCGCGCCGCAGCCCACGTCAATGACGGTTTTTCCGGCTGCATAGCACGCGAGGGGTGCGCAGTCGAGAAAGTGGCGGGTCACGACCTCGAGGGGGTCGGTGACGGCGGTCAGGTTCATGACCTTATTTTTTTCGAGTAAGAGGTCGGAGAAAGCGAGCAATTTGTCCACAGCCTGTGGATCGTGCTGGCCGAGTTGTTCCAGACCGGAAGTAAGCAGTTCATGAGCAGTCATGCGTCGTTGCCTCCCTTTTCGAGGTTGAGATAGATCATCAGAGCGGTGATATCGGCGGGGGAAACGCCCGAGATACGACCAGCCTGACCGAAGTTGAGCGGACGGATGTCCTTGAGTTTCTGTCGTGCCTCCAGACGGAGCGAGGGCACGGCGTCGTAGTCGATGTCCTGAGGCAGCGTGCGGGCTTCGAGCTTGCGGAACTGCTCGACGTCCTTTTGCTGGCGGGCGATGTAGCCCTCGTACTTGATGCGGATTTCGACCTGTTCGCGGATGGCGGGGTCGAGCGCGGGGCGGTCGGGGTCAAAGATTGCGAGATCGTCATAGCCGAGTTCGGGACGGCGTAAGAGATCGATCATGCGGCATCCGGCCTTGAGGGGTGTGGAGTGGTGCGCGGTCAAAAAGTCCTGCATTTCATCGGTGGGCTGCACACTAACTGTGCACAAGCGGTCGATTTCCTGCTGCACGCGCTGATATTTTGCCTCGGTGCGTGCCAGACGCTCGGGACTGTTGAGACCGACCCGTGCACCGATGGGTACCAGACGCTCATCGGCATTGTCCTGTCGGAGCAGCAGACGGTATTCCGATCGCGAGGTCATCATGCGGTAGGGCTCGCGCGTGCCGCGGGTGACCAGATCGTCGATCAGCGTGCCGATGTAGCCGTCGGCACGGTCGAGGATGAGCGGGGACTCTCCCTTGATCTTGCGCGCGGCATTGATGCCCGCGACCAGACCCTGCGCTGCGGCTTCCTCGTAACCGGACGAGCCGTTAAACTGTCCCGCACCGTATAAACCGGGTACTTTTCGGCATTCCAGCGTGGGAAGCAGCTCGGTGGGGTCGACGCAGTCGTATTCGATGGCGTAGGCCGGGCGCATGACCTCGGCGTGTTCCAGACCCTTGATGGTGTGCAGCATTTTGAGCTGCACGTCCTCGGGCATGGACGACGAGAAGCCCTGCACATAGATTTCCTCGGTTTCCAGACCCATCGGCTCGAGGAAGAGCTGATGACGGGGCTTGTCGGCGAAGCGGACGACCTTGTCCTCGATGGACGGGCAGTAGCGCGGGCCGACACCCTCGATCGTGCCCGAAAACAGGGGCGAGCGGTCGAGATTGTCGCGAATGACCGCGTGCGTGTCCAGATTGGTGTACGTCAGATGGCAGACCGCCTGATTTGCAGGCGGGTGCTCGGAATCGAAGGAAAACGGGATGATCTCCTGCTCTCCCTCCTGCACTTCCAGACCGTCAAAGCAGATCGACCGGCGGTTGACGCGCGGCGGCGTGCCGGTCTTGAAGCGCTGGAGACGCAGACCGAGACGGCGTAAACAGCCGGTCAGCTCCTTGGCCGGGAACATGCCGTCCGGGCCGCTCTCCTGGGTGAATTCTCCGATGATGATACGCCCGCCGAGAAAAGTACCCGAGCAGATGATCGCGGCGCGGGCGGCATACTGCGCACCAGTGGCCGTGGTCACACCACACACCGCACCGGTTTCGTCCACCTCGACCGACACGACCTCGGCCTGCTTGAGCGAGAGGTTTTCGGTCGTCTCGAGTACGTGCTTCATGTACGAGCGATATTTGACGCGGTCGGCCTGCGCACGTAAAGAGTGTACCGCAGGGCCTTTGCCGCGGTTGAGCATGCGGTATTGAATGCACGCCGCATCGGCTGCATGCCCCATTTCGCCGCCGAGCGCATCGATCTCGCGTACGAGATGCCCCTTTGCCGTGCCGCCGATGGCGGGATTGCAGGGTAGATTACCGACGGCATCTAAGTTGATGGTAAAGCACAGCGTGCGCAGTCCGAGACGCGCACCGGCCAGCGCAGCTTCAATGCCCGCGTGACCGGCACCGATGACCGCGATGTCGTAAGTGCCAGCAAAATACATGGATGTTCCTCCGAAAATTTTTGTGCACATCTGTTGATAACTCTGTGCATACTTGGGATAACTGTGGATAGATAGCTGAAAAATAGAATACGAAATGTAATATAAAGATGGAGTATGTCGAATTGTAATGTAAAATTGTGGTAGAAAAGCACGAGCATCCACAATGTGCACAAGGGGATTGTGGATAACTTTTTTGGGGAAGAGAAACCCGCCCGCAGGCGAAAACGGGTCCGGGCCTGAGGCCCGGCGCGGTCCAGCCGCGTAGGCTGGCCGCCGTCCGGCCCGTAGGTCACTATCCTCATTCCCGCGCCGTGCGCGGATAAAATGAGTGCTAGACGGCGGAATCCCCCATTGATTCCGGCTAAAGCCGGAATCAACAAAAACTTATTGAAAGCGCGACCCAAAGCCCGTAGGTCACTATCCTTGTTCCCGCGCCGTGCGCGGGTAAAACGAGTGGGTCGCAAGACTCCCCTTGCGCGCTAAGCGCGCTCATGAAAACCGTTCCGAGGGAACGGTTTTCTATTTTGTATATTTTAGTTGATTTTCCCTCGCGGGGGATCGGGAAAATCAAAGGGGAATTCCGGACTCTGCGGAGTCCGGCCAGCCTGCGCGGCTGGACCGCGCCGGGTCGCAGACCCGGACCCGCTTGTCGCCTGCGGGCGGGATTGGTGCGGTGCTTTACTTACCCACGCAGAAATTCGCGAAGATATGATCTACGATATCATTCTGAACACTCTGACCGGTGAGTTCTCCAAGGCTCTCGATTGCGCCCTCGATATCATATACCACGGCATCGGGTGAAAAACCGGCTTTCAAGTGTTCCGCAGCCAATTCCAGACGTTCTGCCGTCCGTTTCAAGGTCTCTGCCTGTCGGATATTGGTAATCAGACCGCCGTCAGAGGGCAAATCACGCACACCGGTGAGGGTGAGCAAGGTGTCGGTGAGTTCGGACAGACCCTCGCGGTGCTTAGCAGACAGGGGTACGACAGCGCGGAAGCAGTCGGACAGCTCTTCCCAGCCATCCGCGCGGGGCAGATCGGCCTTGTTTAAGATGGCGACGGCGCGGGCAGCGTTTTTGGCTTCGCGCATGACCATGCGGTCTTCCCCGCCGACCGGCTTGCTGCCGTCAAACACGGCGAGTACGACACCGGATTCGGCTGCATGGCGCACAGCGTCACGGGCACGGGACACACCGATTTTCTCGACCGGGTCGTCGGTCTCGCGCAGACCGGCAGTATCCTGGAGACGGAGCACCAGACCGCCGAGGCATAAAGTCTCCTCGACCGTGTCGCGGGTGGTACCGGCGATATCGGTGACGATGGCGCGGTCGTAGCCGAGCAGCGCGTTTAAAAGGGTGGATTTTCCGGCATTGGGACGGCCAATGATGGCGCAGGGCAAGCCCTCGCGCAGGGCGCGGCCACGGGAATAGCTCTCGTGGAGTGTCGTGAGACGGGCACGCATGTCGGACAGGGTCTGGCCGATTTCGGTGAGCGGCAGGTCTTCGATCTCCTCGTCGGGGTAGTCGATGACGGCGAGGAACTGGGCGCAGACCGCAACGAGACGCTGACGCATGTCGGCAAATTCGGTCGACATGTGCCCGCCGAGCTGAGAAACCGCGAGTGCGGCAGCCTGTTCGGAGTGCGCGGTGACCAGATCACCGACCGCTTCTGCGGCGAATAGGTCCAGCTTGCCGTTTAAGAACGCACGGCGGGTGAACTCACCGGGTTCGGCCTGACGCGCACCGAGGTCAAAGAGCGCGGACAAGACGGCCTGTAAGACGGCGGACGAGCCGTGACAGTGGATTTCGGCCATAGGTTCCCCGGTGTAGGTCGCGGGTGCGGGGAAAAAGACGGCCATCGGCCGGTCGATGACCCGACCGTGCACGGTGAGCACGCCGTAGGTCAGCACGCGGGGCTGTAAATCGCGTGAGCCGACCGGGGTGAAGAGCGCGCGCAGACAGGACTCGGCAGCATCGCCCGAGATGCGCACAATACCGATCGCACCGCCGGGGGCGGTGGACAGCGCAGCGATGGTTTGCGCCATAGATCGAACCTCCCTGAAAAATACTTGATATCATTTTATTTTACCATAACAGCGTTCCGAATGCAAAAAATACACACAAAAAGCCCGAAGAAAAACTGGAACTGCCGGGGAAAGCATGCTATAATGGGTGGCGTAAGAAAATTCACAGACTGTGGAGGAACGTGAAACCATGACGTTAAAGAAAGCATATCCGGTGCTGGCAATCGTGCTGGGCGCGGTTGGCGGCGTGCTGCACGGATTGGATCTTGTGCAGGGCTATGACAGCGCCGATCTGCCGACGGGTGCACCGTGGCTGACGATGTTGTACGTATTGAGTGCGATTGCGGTTGTTCTGTGCGTCGCAGCGGCATTCACCTACCGCAAGACGAGCGACCGATACAAGGCATTCGAATCCTACCTGACCGGCGGCGGCACGCGGCATAAGACGGTCGCGGTGCTGAGCGGTGAATTGTTCATCGTGTTCGGTCTTGCCGGTTTGTACTATACCATGACGCACATCATGGAAATGACCATGTTTGACCGCGTCACCCTCATTCCCCTGTATCTGCTGGCCATTCTGTCGTGCGTGGCCTTCATGCGACTGGGCGGCAGCGCAGTACGCGGTACTGTGACCGAGGACGACGCGAATATGATCTTTATTCCGATTGCCTGGGCAGCACTTGATCTGGTCAATACCTTTAAGGAAAACGGCAACGTGCCGATGGAAGGCAAGTTTGTGTTTGAATTGCTGGCAGCCGGCGGCCTGCTGTGCGCATTGCACGCATACGCAAGATTTTTGTTCTCTACCCCTCGCCCGCGCCTGCTCGCCGGATTTGCCGGAATCGGTACAGTATTTGGTTTGGTTGGCGGCATTGGCCTGATGATTCAGTATGTTACGACCGATCTGAGCGACTTGCAGCGCGTCCCGCGTGCGGGCTGTTATGTGATCTGCGCCCTGTGGCTGGCATATCAGCTCAGCCGTATGGCTCTGTCGGATGAACCCGAAGGCCCGAAGCTTAAAAGAGGTAAGCCGGTCAACGAATAAGCACCGCACCCAACGCTAAAGCTTTCGCCGGCCTTTCTCGAAAGGCTGCGGAGTCTTGAGGCAGAGCCTCAAGCCGCGCTCCGCAGAGCGCGGAACTCTCTTTTGATTTTCCCGATCCCCCGCGAGGGAAAATCAACTAAAATTAAAAAATAATCGCTCGCCGCAGCGAGCGAAATTCTGGAAAGACCGTCCGAAGGGACGGTCTTTCCTTTTTGTATATTTCGATTGAAACCCGGGGCGGACACCGGGTTTCAAAGGGGAGTTTCGCCCGTTGCACTCATTTGATTCGCGCACAGCGCGATAATGAGGATAGTGACCTACGGGCCGACGGGCGACTCAGGGCTCTGCCCTGAGAACCCGCAAGCCTTTCGAGAAAGGCTTGAGCGAAAGCTTTAATTATGGGTGCGGTGCTGGTCGTTTCGCTTTTCTTTTCCCCGATTTCTTGCTATACTATAAAAAAAACGCGAGTGCGGAGGACAACGCATGAAACAGGTAACGATTTACACCGACGGTGCGTGCTCGGGCAATCCGGGACCCGGCGGTTGGGGAGCAATTTTGCAGTACGGCACGGCAAAAAAGGAGATTTCGGGCGGTGACCCGATGACGACCAATAATAAAATGGAGCTGATGGGCGTCATTTCTGCCCTCGAGCTGCTCAAAGAGCCGTGCAAGATCGATCTTTATTCCGATTCCAAGTACGTCATCGACGGCATCACCAAGGGCTGGGCAAAGGGCTGGAAGGCACGCGGCTGGAAGAAAGCCGACAAGACCCCGGCGAAGAATCCCGAGCTGTGGGACAGACTGCTGGGGCTGTTAGAGGTGCACGCGGTAACATTTCATTGGGTAAAGGGGCATGCGGACAACCCGTATAATAACCGCTGCGACGAGCTTGCGGTAGCAGAATGGAAGAAGTACCGCGCATAATTTGACAAAAGAACTTGCGGAAGAACGTCCACCGGGAGAGAGACCGAGCAGTCTTTCACCGGTGGACTTTTCACAGAGTTGTCCAAAATTGCGGCTTTTGCGGGAGGATTTTCCGTTTAGATTGGGAGCGTGTCGCAATTGTTAAAAATTTATGCAAGTGAAATATAAAAATCCTGCAAAAATGTGAAAATAGCCATTGACGGCGGGGGCATTTGCGAGTATGATAATATCAGGAGTGAATTGGAACACCGGCGCGGAGCTTTTCGGCGCTGTGTGTTTACATCCCGCGGCCGCGGCGAGCGTCCGGCGGGCCCGGTAAGGAGGACCTGAATATGCATCGATTTTTGAAGAAGTTCACATGGACGCCTGAGCTGATCGAACTACTGGACGAGTGCAAGGGCGTGTACGTACCCACCAGCAAGCAGGAGCTGTACGAGTCGGTATTCGGTACCGGCCGTTCGGGTAAGTACGATGTCGTATATGACGTAGCAGGCCGCGGTGAGGTGTGTGAAGCGACCGTCGTACGCGCAAAGAACGGCGTAGTCGTCAACTACCCCGAGGATTACATGCGCCGTCGCGATCCCGACTGCATGCGCATCGGTGATGACAAGCCGACCGACAAGCCGCGCTTTAAGGATGTTTACGGTTATGACTTTGCAAAGTGCAAGGCAGATACCCTGAATTGGCTCAAGACTCAGGAACTGATCGTGATGCCCTTCAGTTCGGGCGGCAACGCATACGGTTACGGTTCTATGCTGATCTGCCCGCGTAACGCAGCATTCTTTGCGTATGCAATGGCAAACCTGCAGGGCTTTGTTTCTGCTGAGGAGTCCGAGGGCTTTAAGCCCCGCGCGATCGTTTACGTAGCGCCTCCGTTCCGTCATACCCACTTCAATGGCCGTCAGGTTGTCGTACACAACCGCCTGGACGACTGCCATGAAGTATTCTCTTATAATCTGTATCCCGGCCCGTCTGCAAAGAAGGGCGTATACTCTGTCCTGCTGGACATCGGCGAGCAGGAAAACTGGGTCACTGCACACGCATCGTGCGGCAGAATGGTTACCCAGTACGATAACGAGCTGGTCATCATGCATGAGGGTGCATCGGGCGGCGGTAAGAGCGAGATGCTGCAGGACATCGCACGCACCGAAGATGGTCGTGTCGTCCTGTCCACCAACACCGTGACCGGTGAGCAGACGCTCATGAACATGGGCCGCACCAGCCACATCGAGCCGGTGTGCGACGATATGGCAACCTGCTATCCGTCTCTCCAGAACGACAGCGGCAAGCTGGTACTGGTAGACGGCGAGGACGGCTGGTTCCTGCGCATGGACGGCGTTACTCACTACGGCTGCGACCCGGTATACGAGCGCATCTGCACCGAGCCGGACGAGCCGCTGGTATTCTTCAACATTCAGGGCGTGGTTGGCGCGACCAGCCTGATTTGGGAGCACACGCTGGACTCTGACGGCAAGCCCTGCCCGAACCCGCGTGCGATCGTTCCGCGTTCCAAGGTACCGCACATCGTCAACGAGCCGGTCGAGGTCGACATCCGCTCGTTTGGTACCCGTATGCCCCCCTCTACCCGTGAGAATCCGAACTACGGTATTATGGGTATGCTGCACTTCATCCCGCCCGCACTGGCATGGCTGTGGCGACTGGTCGCACCGCGTGGCTTCAAGAACCCGTCCATCGTTGGCGGCGGCGAGCTGAAGAGTGAGGGCGTAGGCTCTTACTGGCCGTTTGCAACCGGTCTGCGCGTCAAGCAGGCAAACCTCCTGCTCCAGCAGATTGTAAGCTGCCCGAACACCCGTTACGTCCTGATTCCGAACCAGCACATCGGCGTATACCATGTCGGCTTCTCCGCTGAATGGATCAGCCGTGAATGGCTGGCACGTCATAACGGCCACGTTAAGAAGGATAAGCTCGAGCCGGCACGCTGCCCGCTGCTCGGTTACGCACTGAAGGAAATGGTTATCGAGGGTCAGCCCATCCGTTCCAAGTATCTGCGCACTGAGACTCAGGACCGTATGGGTAAGGACGGCTACGATGCAGGCGCAAAGATTCTGACCGATTTCTTTGCCAAGGAGCTGGATAAGTTCTATACTGACGATCTTGACCCGCTGGGTCGTGAGATCATCGATTGCTTCCGCCGCGGCGGCACGATCGAGGACTATTGCAAGCTCACCCCGATGAAGCTGTAAGAAAAGATGAAAAGACCGAGGAAGAAATTCCCCGGTCTTTTTTTGTAAAGAAAACCACCGCACCCCTAATGAAAGCTTTCGCCGGCCTTTCTCGAAAGGCCGCGGGTTCTCAGGGCAGAGCCCTGAGCCGCGCTCCGCAGAGCGCGGAATCCCCTTTTGATTCCGGTCAAGGACCGGAATCAACCAAAATAAAAAGAAAAAGCGCCGCCCGCAGGCGGCAAGACTCTTTCGCGCACAAAGTGCGCTCATGGAAAAGACCGTCCCTTCGGACGGTCTTTTCAGAGAATTTCGCTCGCTGCGGCGAGCGATTATTTTTTTGTTTTAGTTGATTTTCGCAAAGCGAAAATCAAAAAGAGAGTTCCGCGTCCTGCGGGACGCGTCTTAGGGCTCTGCCCTAAGAACCCGCGAGCCTTTTGAAAAAGGCTCGAGCGAAAACTTCAATTATGGGTGCAGTGCTGATTTTGACCATGAAAAAACCTCTCTGCACGGACAGAGAGGTTTCTCACTTTTGTTCAGATATCCTTCAGGAAATTAGCCCTGAGAGATAGCACCTACCGGGCAAGCACCAGCGCAGGTACCGCAGTCAACGCAAGCGTCAGCGTTGATTACGTACTGGCCGTCACCCTCGGAGATTGCGCCTACCGGGCACTCACCTGCGCAGGAACCGCAGCTGATGCAAGCGCCAGAAATTACGTATGCCATGGGAATAGCACCTCCAATTCAAATTACATACTTATTCTATCATAAGATTTCAAAAAGGCAAGTGTTTTGCTTAATGTTAGCTATATGCAACTTGAAAGGGGTCGGAAAAGTTCCAAAATCTGACGTTTGCCACTCCCCGGAGAGGGGTATACTAAGGTCAGAAAGGTCAGAAGGTCAGAAAAAGGTCAAGAAAATGAAAAAGTGAGAAAAAAAGAGATTCAGCGAGAAAAAGAGAGATAATAGCGGATTTTGTAAAACAGATCGAGCGCAAAGGTCAGAAAAGGTCAGAAATTTCGCTTGCAATTTTGGCGGGAAGGATTATAATAAGAATCACAAGGTCAGGAAAGGTCAGGAACCGAACCAAAGCCTTGAGAAAAAGAAACGAGGTCACGCTTATGAAAATGTCAGATACGATCGCAGCCTTTATTATGGACTGCTTATCCGATGGCGGCGGTGTCGCGGAATTACAGCGGCGAGGCTTAGCCGAGCGATTTTCCTGCGTGCCCAGCCAGATCAACTACGTCATTGAGACCCGCTTCACCCCGGAAAACGGCTATCTGGTCGAATCGCGGCGAGGCGGCGGCGGATATATCCGCATCGTGCGCGTACAGGATGATAAACAGCGCATGCTGCTCGAGGCCGCAAGGGCGGCAGGCGGACAGCTGACGCAGAACGAGGCCGCAAGGCTCATCCGTTCGTTCCTGTCCATCGGCCTGCTGACCACCCGCGAGGGAAAATTGCTGATGGGCGCCTGCACCGACGGTGCGCTGTCCGAGATTCCCCCGGAGCACCGCGACCGCATCCGCGCAGCCGTGTTCCGGTGCGCGATCCTGGGCATCACCACTTAAAATAACGTTGTAAACAAAATCTTTTCGTGTATAGATCAAAGGAGTTGAGCCTTTATGCTGTGTCAGAACTGTGGTAAGAATGAAGCAACCATGTATTTCAGACAGACGGTCAACGGGCAGACCAAAGAGATGCATCTGTGCCCGGAATGTGCCGATCAGCTGGGCGTAAACAATCAGTTCGCCCAAAGTTTCCATTCCAGTTTCGCAAAACCGTTCGGTTCGTGGTTTGACGACGATCCGTTTTTCACCCAGCCGTTCCAGTCGCTGTTCGGCGCACCGTTTTCGCAGACCGCACAGCTTGGCGGCGGCAGACGCTGCCCGACGTGCGGCATGACCGAATCGGAGCTGCAGCGGAGTGGCCGCGCAGGCTGCGCCGACTGCTATAAGACCTTCGAGGACATCTTAACGCCGTACATCCGCAAGCTGCAAGGCGCGACCGCACACGTCGGCCAGGCGCCCAAGGCACAAAACGATGCACAGCCTGTGGAAAACCCGACGGCCTCGCTCAAGCAGAAACTGACCGAAGCCATAGGGCAGGAAAATTACGAGGAGGCCGCGCGGCTGCGCGACGAAATTCGTCGATTGGAGGGTGAAAACCATGCGTAATTATGCCATTCACGGCGGCTTTACCGGACTTGCCGCTTCTACTCGCGTCCGTCTGGCGCGTAACGTCAAGGGTTACCCCTACCGCAATTTAACACCCGGTCAGCTGACCGAGATCGCAAATAAGGTCTGGGACGCACTCTCTGCCGCACCGGCAGTCGCAAACGGCCTGCACATGACCGATGTCCGCGCAGGCAGTCAGGAAGCCATGCAGCTCATTGAAAAGCACATGATTTCCCCGGAGTTTGCCAAGAAGGGCGGCAAGCTGATCGCCTCGGACAGCGGCGACATCGCCATTATGCTGGGCGAGGAAGATCACATCCGCTTGCAGGTTATGGGCACCGGCCTGTGCCCCAAGGAGTGCATGGAGACGGCAAAGCGTATTGCCGATCTGATCGAAAACCGTGTCCCCTTTGATTACAGCGACCAGCTGGGCTACCTCACCGCTTGCCCGTCCAATCTGGGCACCGGCCTGCGCGTGTCGGTTATGCTCCACCTGCCTGTTTTGACCCAGTCGGGCGCAGCCGAACGACTGGTCGGCTGGGCGGCTCGTCAGGGCTTCACCGTGCGCGGTGCGTACGGCGAGGGTACCCGCGCCGCAGGCGGTTTCTATCAGATTTCCAACCAGATCACCTTGGGTCTCAGCGAAGACGCGATTGTCGATAAACTCATCACCGCCGCAACCGAGGTCATCGATCAGGAGAAAAAGGCACGCGAACAGCTCAGAAGCCAGAACGAAGACGCTCTGTTCGATCGCATTGCTCGCTCGGCTGGCGTCCTGCGCCACGCAAGATTGCTGCCCAGTCAGGAAGCAGTTACCTGTATTTCCGATGTGCTCATCGGCTTGCAGATGGGTTATCTGACCGGCGTTTCCCCGGAAGAACTCATCGAGACAGAACAGATGACCCAACCGGCTCTGATCGCCGGCGCTCCGCATGAACGCGACCGCGTCCGCGCACAGAAATTGCGTGAAGTCACTGAGAACTTGAGAATTCAGGGCTAAGTACGCACCCATAATTGAAGCTTTCGCCAGCCTTTCTCGAAAGGCTGCGGGTTCTCAGGGCAGAGCCCTGAGACGCGCTCCGCAGAGCGCGGAACTCCCCTCTTGAAACCCGGTGTCCGACCCGGGTTTCAACCCAAAATAACAAAAAAGCGCGACCAGCGGGTCGCGCTTCTCATGAAAATTTTTGTTGATTCCGGCTGAGGCCGGAATCAAGAAGAGATTTCGCCATCTGCGGATGGCGACCAGGTTCCACCTGGACTGGCCAGCTTACGCAGCTGGACCGCGCCGGGCCGCAGGCCCGGACCCATTTTGAAATTTCATCCTAAATTTACGTTTTCTCTCCCGAAAGGAGTGTATCTATATGCTTTATAACAACCGCTTCACCGACCGTGCATCTTCGGCGCTCCAGCTTGCGCAGGAAGCCGCCGGACGCATGGGTCATAACTACGTCGGTTCCGAGCATCTGCTCGACGGCCTTGTACTGGAAGGCGGCGGCATGGCTGCCAAAGTGCTGACCGAGGCCGGTGTGACCGCTCAGAAAATCGAACAGCAGATTGAGAAGCTGGTCGGCTTCGGCGCACCCGACCCGTCTGCACCGCAGGGTCTGACCCCGCGCACCAAGCGCATCGTCGAACTGGCAGTCGCAGCCGCATCCCAGCTTGGTCATAGCTATGTTGGCACCGAGCACCTTCTGTACGGCCTGCTGTACGAGGGTCAGAATGTCGCAATCACCATCCTGAACGCCCTCGGCGTGGATTCCCGCAGCCTGATGCAGACGCTGTCGCAGCACATGGGCGAGCATCAGCCGACGGGCGGCGCAGCTGGTCAGAGCGCATCCGAGCCGGAGGCTGCCGGCGGCGCTGGCAAGGCACTGGCACAGTACGGTAAGGATCTGACCAAGGCTGCCCGTGACGGTCAGCTCGACCCGGTCATTGGCCGCAAGAACGAGATCGACCGCGTCATCCAGATTCTGTCCCGCCGTACCAAGAATAACCCGGCACTGGTTGGCGACCCGGGCGTCGGCAAGACCGCAGTTGCCGAGGGTCTGGCGCAGAAGATCGCGTCGGGCGACGTACCGGATAACCTCAAGGACAAGAAGCTGATCGCGCTTGACCTGACCGGCATGATTGCAGGCGCAAAGTATCGCGGCGAGTTCGAGGAGCGCATCAAGAGCGTGCTGGAGGAGCTGCAAAAGGACAAAAACGTCATCCTGTTCATCGATGAGCTGCACATGATCGTGGGCGCAGGCGCCGCAGAGGGCGCAGTCGACGCTGCAAATATCTTAAAGCCCGCACTTGCTCGCGGTGATATCCAGATCATCGGCGCAACCACGCTCGACGAGTACCGCAAGCACATCGAGAAGGACGCAGCACTCGAGCGTCGTTTCCAGCCGGTCACCGTCAACGAGCCGTCGCCCGAGGAAGCTGTGCAGATTCTGACCGGTCTGCGTGACCGCTACGAGGCACATCACGGCATCAAGATTTCCGACGAGGCCATCGAGGCAGCCGTTAAGCTGTCTGTCCGCTACGTTTCGGGTCGTCAGCTGCCGGATAAGGCAATCGACCTGATCGATGAGGCATGCTCGCGTGTTCGCATGCAGGCCATGACGCCCCCGCCCGACCTCAAGACCCTCGAGGACGAGATCTCTGCCCTGTCTGCTCAGAAGGACGAGGCCGTCCGTGCTCAGGACTACGAGCAGGCTGCTAAGCTGCGCGACGAGCAGACCGCAAAGCAGGCCGAGGCTGACAAGCAGCGCAAGGCTTGGGAGGACACCAAGGCAACCGCGCGTGATACGGTATCGGCTGACGATATCGCAGAGGTCATCGCAGGCTGGACGGGTATTCCGGCAGCTCGCCTGACCGAGGACGAAGGCCAGCGCCTGTTACAGCTCGAGGATACCCTGCACGCACGCGTGATTGGTCAGGACGAGGCTGTGAACGCCGTTGCCCGCGCCATCCGCCGCGGCCGTGTCGGCCTGCGCGACCCCAAGCGCCCGATCGGTTCGTTTATCTTCCTTGGCCCCACCGGTGTTGGTAAGACCGAGCTGTGCAAGACCCTTGCAGAAGCCCTGTTCGGTGACGAAAACGCAATGCTGCGCTTCGATATGTCCGAGTATATGGAGAAGCATAGCGTTGCCCGCATGATCGGTTCGCCTCCGGGATACGTCGGCTATGACGAGGGCGGCCAGCTGACCGAGAAGGTCAGAAGAAAGCCGTACTCGGTTGTCCTGTTCGACGAGATCGAGAAGGCTCACCCCGATGTCTTTAACATCCTGCTTCAGATTCTGGAAGACGGCCAGCTGACCGACGGCCAGGGTCGTAAGGTGGACTTCAAGAACACCGTACTCATCATGACCTCCAACATCGGCGCACAGAAGATCACCGGCAAGGGTCGTAAGACCCTGGGCTTCGGCGGCGACGAGCAGCCCACCGGCGAGCAGAGCTTCGAGGACATCAAGAAGGAAGTTCTGTCCGACCTTAAGGAGGCATTCCGCCCCGAACTCATCAACCGTATCGACGAGATCATCGTCTTTAACCGCCTGACCGAGGAGGAAATCGGTAAGATCGCAGACGGCATGCTGCGTCAGGTTGCATCTCGCATGGACGAGATGGAGCTGACGATGGATTGGACTCCGGCAGCGCGTGCACATCTGGTCAAGGCTGGTTTCGACCCGATCTACGGCGCTCGTCCGCTCAGACGTGCTATCCAGTCCGAGGTCGAAGACCTTGTCGCTGAGGACTTCCTGCGCGGCAACGTCCAGCGCGGCCAGCACGTCACTCTGGACGAGGAGGACGGTAAACTGGTTCTCAAACCCACTCAGACCGTTGAGGAAAATAAGGACTAATCTCCGCACCAATCACTGAAAGTTTCGCCAGCCTTTTCAAAGGCTGCGGGTTCTCAGGGCAGAGCCCTGAGTCGTGTCCCGCAGGACACGAAACCCCCTCTTGATTCCGGTCTTTTGACCGGAATCAACCAAAAAATAATGAAAAAGCGCGACCCGCAGGTCGCGCAATCCCCCGCGGCCAATGGCCGCTCATTAAGACCCGAGCCTTACGCTCGGGTCTTTTTTTATTCTTTTCATGCAGCCTGTCACGCACCACATCCCGCCGACACCTGCACCGGCTTTCTCGCAGCCTTGGTCACGCGCAGCACCAGATAAACACCGAAAATCACCGTGTACAGCACAATATCCATCCACTTCTTTTCAAATTTCGGGATAAACAGTACCATCACATGCACGTAGATGAGGCCAAAGAACAGATACGCCAACCGCTGGAGCTTTTTCCAGTCTCCCCCGCGCATCTTGCCGCGGATGGCCTTGAACGAAGTCACCATCAGCGGGAGCATGACCGCAATCATCACAATCGAGATGATGGCCGCCGCCATGGTCTGGGGCTTCATCTCGGCGGGATTGGTAAAGAGCATCACAAAGTGCTTTTTGCCGTAAATGATGTTGTGACCGAGGGTCAGAATGCACGCAATGATGGACAGCTGACCGCGTACACCCATGAGCTTGCGGACAGAGGGACGCTTGGCGTCCAGCGCACCCACATACATGATGACCATGAACATGGCGGTGGACAGCGCGCCGCGCTTAAAGGGGTTTACGATGTGGTCGGTGAGCCATTCGGGTGCGATATCGCGCCAGCCGAGCTGGTAATACAGGACTTCGGCGACGACGATGAGGACAGCGAGGGCGTAAAACGCACCGGCGTGTTTGCGGATTGCGCCATGACAGCCGAGGGCGAAAATGAGCGTGAGTACGAGAGATACCAGGATATAGGGGTACATACCATTCCTCCTTCTTTGTGTGAGAGATCGATTAGTTAGTCATAGCTAACTGTCTGAGAGTATATAACAGAAATTTCTATAAGTCAACTATTTTGTTGTGCAAAGTCTTAAATAAATCTTAAAATAATCTTAAACTGTCCTTAATTGGAGTTTTTAAGAGAAAATGGTATGATGGAAACAGAGAGAGACAGGCGTTTTTGCAGCGAAGTGGAAAAAAGAAAACCGTTCCCGGCGGGAACGGTTTTTATGAGCGCGCTTTGCGCGCAAAGGGTCTTGCTCGCTGAGGCGAGCGCTCTTTAGTTATTTTTGGTTGAAACCCGGGCCGAACACCGGGTTTCAAGAGGGGATTTCGCCCGTTGCGACGGGCGACTCAGGGCTCTGCCCTGAGAACCCGCAGCCTTTGAAAAGGCTGGCGAAACTTTCAGTGAGGGGTGCGGTGGTTATCGTTACTTTCGACCGAGCAATTTCCGCGCGAAGCCTTTGAGTTTCTCCATGCCGCTTGTCTTGGTATAATCCGCGACGACGGCGGCGAGGGGTTCGTTTTCCAGTCGCTTCATAGCCTCATTTCTCTGTGGGTGATCGTGCGTCGAGGTGGTGACAGCGGGGTTATACTGTGTTGCCTGTGCGAAAGTGACGGCTTTACTCTCCACCCGATCCGCGATCGCCGCGAGGGCTTTTTTACCCTGTTCGGTCTGCACGAGCACGAGCGAAGTACCCTTATCATCGTCCATATCGGGCAGAAATTTTTCGATGCCCCAGAAGTCGCCCAGAGTGAGGTCGGCGTAGCCGCCGGTCTTAGCCGGGCAATCGGTGCACGAGGGACGGTTATAGAGGTCACGCAGGAAGCCCTTCATATACGGGTCGTCCATGACCGGGCGCAGAATCTCCTTGCCATCGACGAAGTAGTTGGTTGCGTATCGTTTCCAGCTCTGGCGTTTATCGCGCAGGCGCACGTCGGTGACTGTGCCCAGCTCATGCAGGTTCTTTTCCCAGATTTTGGGAGACGGCACGCCATGGCAGACGATGGCGACCGTGAGTACCTTGTCGGCATCGCCGCCGAGGTAAGCGCGCAGGCCGGCGGTCTGGCAAGGTGTACCCGAGAACAGCACCGGGGTGTTGTTGTCTACGAGGTCACGAATCTGGCGGAACACGTCGCCCAGATCGGACTGCACATATTTTGCGCCGCGCATAGGTTCCACACCGGTTTCGTCCCAGGCGATGACGTGCTGGACACGGAAATCGTCGCCGAATACCGCGCCGCACACCGCGCCGCCCTGGTTCAGAACATCGGTGGACAGCAGCGAGAACACACCGCCCGACGAGGAGAACCGGCGCAGGATGTCGTCCTTTGCGCGTACCGCCATGGCTTGCGGCTGGGGCGGATTGGGCTTGCGGTTTAAGCACGGGCAGACGGCTTCGCAGGCGTCGCAGCCGATGCACAGGTCAGGATTGACGACCGGATAGGAAAATCCCTCGTCATCTGTCTGCATGGTGATGCAGTTTTGCGGGCAGACCGACACGCAGGCGGTGCAGCCGCAGCATTTGGTTTTATCGGTAATCTGAATCATAATAACATTCACCTTTTCTGTTAACTCTCGAAATAGAGCGGATACAGGTATTATACCACAGATTCGTGAAAAGTCGAACGGCTGGCATGCAGAAGGCAGAGAAATGACCGGAGTCAGGAGATATCTGCCAAAATGGATAAAAAACGTCTTAAAATTTTGTTGATATTTTTTTACAATTCAGGTAACAAAATGGAATCAAGAATCGTCTAATAAGTAGTGAGAAAAAATGCAGGCAGAGGGGGAAAGAATCATGCCGATACCGATGAAAAGAAAGACAGGGTATGCGTTTGCGTACGGATCGCTCGCGATTGCAGGCATCTTCATGTTGTTGTACCTGCGGTCGGGCTGGATTCTGCACCCGCTGCCCATGATTTTATACGGCGGACTGGGTCTGACGCTGGTGGCGTCGGTGGTCGGAGCCATTATCTTGGCAGCCGACGGCGTGCGATTGCTGCTGCGCCGACCGGTGGGACGATGGTATAAGATCGTGCTGGATTTTGTGCCGCTTTTGCTGTGGCTGATATTTTGGATGCTTTGACGGCGAGAAAGCCGAAGGGGTGAAGGACGGATGGAGAGACAGAGAACCCCGATCCTGTGCGCCGTAGGTGCAGGATTGTTGTTTGCAGCGCTGATTACGGATGGATTTATCTTTGTGCGCCGACCGGAGACAGGAGCGGTGCTGTTTGTGGGCGAATTGCTGGTGGTACGCCTTGTGTGCATGGGACTGACAGCCGCCGGGCTTGCGGCCTGCCGCGCACGCACGCGCACCCAGACCGGACGCATCTACCTGCTTGGACTGGCGGTAGCGGTTGTCCTGTCGGCGGTGCAGCTGAGCATGCTCACGGTGGACGGGCAGTCGATTGACCTGTCCCAGTTCACACCGGGCTTTGTGCTCATGCTGCTGGGCACGGCGGTCATCTGCCGCCGCACCGCATTGCACGCGGCACTCGACTGTGCAGCCTTGGGACTGAGTGCTTTGGTCTGGCTGTCACCGGAATGGCTGTTTGGCTGGGGCGTGAGCGCATGCTTTTTCGACGTGCTGTGCATCACGACGACCCTGTTTTTGCTGCCCGCCGCAGACGCAGCTTATCGCGTAATCACCCGCTCGACGCGCTCGACTCGCCGGGAACTGTAAAAGAAAGCTCGCACCCCTATTGAAGCTTTCGCTCAAGCCTTTCTCGAAAGGCTTGCGGGTTCTCAGGGCAGAGCCCTGAGTCGTGTCCCGCAGGACACGAAATCCCCTTTTGAAACCCGGTGTCCGACCCGGGTTTCAACAAAAAAATAAAAAAAGCGCGTCCGCAGACGCGCAAAACTTCCGTTCTCCGTTCATGGCTTGGCTGCCTTTTGCCGTTCCATCACTGCGTAGATTTTCTGGCTTGGTTGGCAGAGCCAACCACAGCCTTGCGGAAAAACATTCCACAGGAATATTTTTAAGATCCGCAAGGTTACGGGAAAATACCCCACTGGGGCATTTTCTGATTCCGCAAGGCTCATGAAAACCAACCTGTCGGATTGGTTTTCCCCTACCCTACCGTTTCTACCTCAAAAAAAGACCGCTCTTTCGAGCGGTCTTTTTTTCATACCCATTTTTAAATTCCCGTTTTTCTTACGGCATTGTCTTGGAAGCGGAAGAACCCCGGATGGTGGCGCGATTGCGTGTACTCAAACATCACACCGTCCCCGTTATAGGTCTGGCTGCTCACCACGGCCAGACAGTTGCAGTCGTCCATATCGAGGTACTGGAGGTCCAGCCCGTCCGCCTTTTCAACCGTCACAACACGCTTGCTGTTGATAATGGCGACGTGTAAGTCCTGCTCGAGATAGCGATAGATGGAGCCGGACGCGATCTCAGCAGTCAGCCCGACCGCGACATCCTGCCGGAAATAACTGTGGTTTAGAATCAGCGGCCGATCGTTTAAATAGTGCAGACGGCGCAGATAATAGAGCGGCGTGCCGACCGGGAACCCGGTGCGCCGCGCCAGCGACTCATCAGCCTCAAGGGGCATAAAGCACAGGATGGTGCTGGTACCGCGCCAGTGGTTGCGGGCGGCGGACTCGGCGAAGGATTCGATGCCGCCGAGGGTAAAGGTGGCCTGGCCGGAGGGCTGGAAGATGCAGCGCACGCCCTTGCCCTGCATGGTCTGGACGTAGCCGGCGCGGACAAGCTCGGCGACTGCACGGCGGAGCGTGCCGCGGGAGCAGTCAAACTCAACGATGAGCTTGTTTTCCGAGGGCAGCAGCTCCTGCGGGGGGTAGAAACCGGACTCGATCCTGCTTTTCAGTTCGCGATAAATTTGTTCGTAAATAGCCTTTGGCATGGACGACCCTCACTCTCATCGGACGCGGAAAGCCGTCCGGATGTGAATTCTAAACCCTATTATATCGCACAAAGGAGCGCTTGCCAATCCTGGAATTGTGCGCAAACCGACTGGTCAGAGTGCCTAAAAAAGAATTTGATTTTTTGGTCAAAAATCGCCTTGCAATCGGGATGAAAAAGGGGTATCTTATGTACAAGCAAAATAACTTGTTTAAACAAGTTGAGTACAAAGGAAACAAATGAAAGAGGAGGAACCCCATTTATGGCAAAATACCAGCAGGCAGTCCAAACGCTGCTGGATGAAATTGGCGGCAAGGCCAACATCCAGGCAGTTTCCCACTGCATGACGCGCATGCGTTTCGTGCTTGTGGACCCGAAAAAGGCCAACGAAAAGGCCATCGAAGCGATTCCGTGCGTCAAGGGTACGTTCACCCAGGCCGGACAGTATCAGGTCATCATCGGCAACGACGTTGCGACTTTTTATCAGGAATTTACCAAGTACGCGGGCATCGAGGGCGTGAGCCGCGACGCGGTCAAGAACGCGGCCAAGACCAACCAGAACCCGGTACAGCGCGTGGTCGGCGCACTGGGCGAAATCTTTGCCCCCATCATCCCGGCACTCATCTGCGGCGGTCTGATTTTAGGTTTCCGCAACCTCATCGGTGAGGTCAATCTGTTAAACGGCGGCACGCAGTCGCTGACCGATGTGTCTCAGTTCTGGGCGGGACTGTATAACTTCCTGTGGCTGATCGGTGAGGCCATCTTCCACTTCCTGCCGGTTGGTATCACTTGGTCGATCACCAAGAAGATGGGCACGACCCAGATTCTCGGTATCGTACTCGGCTTAACACTCATCTCTCCCCAGCTGTTAAACGGCTTCTCGGTTGCAACCACCGCAGCCGAAGACATTCCGGTCTGGGATTTCGGCTTTGCACAGGTACAGATGATCGGCTATCAGGGTCAGGTCATCGCGGCCATCCTGGCAGGCTTCGTCCTGGTTTATCTTGAAAAATTCTTCCAGAAGATTTGCCCGGAAGTCATCCGCATGGTTGTCGTTCCCTTCTGCGCACTTGTTCCCGCTGTACTCATCGCACACACCGTGGTCGGCCCGATCGGCTGGAAAATCGGTGATTTTATCGCAAATATCGTCAACATGGGCCTTGCATCCAATGTCAAGCTGCTCTTTGCCGCACTGTTCGGCCTGCTGTACGCGCCGATCGTTATGACCGGTCTGCACCACATGACCAACGCCATCGACTCTCAGCTGGTCAACACCTACGGCGGCACCAACCTCTGGCCGATGATCGCGCTGTCCAATATCGCGCAGGGCTCGGCCGTTCTGGGCATGATCGTCCTGCAAAAGCGCAACGAGCGCGCCCAGCAGATCAACATTCCGGCATGTATCTCCTGCTATCTCGGCGTTACCGAACCTGCACTGTTCGGCGTTAACATGAAATATGTATTCCCGCTGGTGTGCGGTATGATCGGCTCGGCCTGCGCGGCTATGATCTCGATCGGTACGGGCGTGACCGCAATCTCCATCGGTGTCGGCGGCCTGCCGGGCATCCTGTCCATCTTCCCCGAGTATTGGGTCAACTTCCTGCTCGCGATGCTGACCGCGATCATCGTTCCCTTTGTCCTGACCATCGTGGTCGGCAGCCGCAAGCTTGGCCGTGAGGAGCGCGGTCTTGTGACCGCAGGCGCACCGGCAGTCGCAGAGAGCGTACCCGAAACCACCGCTGAGACCACTTCTCAGACCCCTGCACCGGCCACCACCCAGCAGGCAGACAACGTCCTGACCGCCATTGCAGATGGCCGCGTCATTCCGCTGTCCGATGTACCCGACGAGGTATTTTCTCAGGGCGTTATGGGCGACGGCGTGGCTTTCGAGCCGACCGGCGATACCATTTACGCACCGGCAGACGCTGAAATCACGGTCGTCATGGCCGATACGGGGCACGCATGCGGCCTGCGCATGAATGACGGCACCGAACTGCTCATCCACGTCGGCGTAGATACGGTGGACATGGGCGGCGACGGCTTCACCCTGCACATATCCGAGGGCGACAAGGTGCGCCGCGGACAGGCACTCATCACCTTTGACGCAAACAAGATCGCGGCCGCAGGCCACCCGACGACCACCATGCTGATCGTCACCGACCCGGGCGCACACAGCCTGACCACGCATACTGGCCGTGACGTCAAGCACGGCGAGACCCCGGTCGCTGAACTGGGCTGACACCTGTTTTTTAGGAGGCAAAATTTCCATGTACGATTTCCGCAAAAGCGTTGTCTATCAGATTTATCCCAAGTCGTTCTGTGACACGAACGGCGACGGACTGGGCGATCTGCGCGGCGTGACCGCCAAGCTGGATTACCTCAAAACGCTGGGCGTTGACTATATCTGGATGACCCCGTTTTTCGTCTCGCCCCAGCGCGATAACGGCTACGACGTGGCCGACTATCGCAACATCGACCCCAGATTCGGCACGATGGAGGACTTTGAGACGCTGTGCCGCGAGGCCAAGGCACGCGATATCCGCGTGATGCTGGACATGGTGTTTAACCACACATCGACCGAACACGAGTGGTTCCGCAAGGCCCTCGCAGGCGATCCCAAGTACGAAGCCTATTACATCTGGAAGAACGGCGACCCGGACACCCCGCCCAATAACTGGCAGAGCAAGTTCGGCGGCAGCGCGTGGGCGTACGTCCCGGAGAAGGGCAAATGGTACCTGCACCTGTTCGACCCCACTCAGGCCGACCTCAACTGGGAAAACCCGGACGTTCGACATGAAGTACAGGAAGTCATCCGCTTCTGGATGAGCAAGGGCGTCAAGGGCTTCCGCTTCGACGTGGTCAACCTCATCAGCAAGGGCTCGTACGAGAGCGACGACCAGGGCGATGGCCGCAGATTCTACACCGACGGCCCGCGCGTGCATGAGTACCTGCACGAACTCAACCAGGCCACCTTCGGCACCGATGCCGAGATCGTGACCGTGGGCGAGATGTCGAGCACGAGCATGGAAAATTGCTACCGCTACGCGGGCGCGGACACCGGTGAGCTGTCCATGACCTTCTCGTTCCATCACCTCAAGGTAGACTTTGTGGGCAATGAGAAGTGGGTACTCGTCCCCTTCGACTTCCAGAAACTCAAGGATATCCTGTTCTCGTGGCAGACCGGCATGACCGAACACAACGCATGGAACGCTGTTTTCTGGTGCAACCACGACCAGCCGCGCGTCGTGTCGCGCTTTGGCGACGAGGGCGAATACTGGAAGCAGTCGGCCAAGATGCTGGGCACGGTCATCCATTGCCTGCGCGGCACGCCTTACGTCTATCAGGGCGAGGAACTGGGCATGACCAACGCCGGCTTCACTTCGCTGGGCCAGTACCGCGACGTCGAGAGCATCAACCATTACCACATCCTGCGCGCACGCGGCCTGCACGAGGACAGCGTTTACGATATCCTGCGCGTGCACTCCCGCGATAATAGCCGTACGCCGATGCAGTGGGACGACAGCGCACAGGGCGGCTTCACCACCGGTACCCCGTGGCTGTCGGTCAACCCCAATACCAAGACCATCAACGCCGAAAGCCAGATCGACGACCCGGACTCTATCTTTAACCACTACCGCAAACTCATCGCCCTGCGCAAACAGTACGACGTGATTTCTGCCGGTGATTTTGCACCTCTCGACCAGAAAAACCCCAGCGTCCTCGCCTATACCCGCACTTTGGGCGACGAGCAGATCGTGGTCGTCAATAACTTCTACCGCACCGAAACCGACTGGACGTGCCCCATCGACCTGACCGGCTTCACCTGCCTGCTGAGTAACTACCCCGACACGAAAGTGCAGACCAAACTCCACCTGCGCCCCTACGAGTCGGTCATCCTGTACCGCGGCTGATCTTCAGCTTGCAGCGACGAAAAAATTTCCTGCGCCTGTGGCGCGTATAAAATTTCGTAAAAAGTCGCGACATGCGCGTGACTTTTTACACAGAAAAATGCCCGAATCCGCTCATTTATGCGCGGTTTCGGGTATTCTGCGTCCAGAGCGCTTTGCGCGGCGGACGTCTGCTCGTCGAAAAACCAGAGTTTTTCGACGACCTGAGTCATGCACAGCCTGTGCATGACTTTTTTCTTTCCCAAGTAGGGAAAAAATTATCCCCACCCTGTGGATAAACAAGGGCAAAAGAAGAGAAAATTGGAGAAAATGACGATTTTTTGCTGCGTGACAGGAAATTATCACAATATTACAAAACAAAATGCATAATACTCCGTCATTTTACCTATCTATTTGCAGGGAAAACCGTCAATAAATTGCTTTTGACTTGAAAACTGTGCAAAATGCACAAAGAACAAACAGTAAAAAGGTGGAAGTTGCCAGAACCTATTTCTTTTCATATATGTTATAATAAACGTGCTGGTGGGAACCAGAAATTTGGACGAAATGACGAATCAACTCAGGATTCATCGAACACGGACGAAACGGAGGCAAACGGAATATGAAAAAATATGTGTATCTGTTCTCTGAGGGTAACGGCTCCATGCGTGAACTGCTGGGCGGCAAGGGCGCAAACCTGGCCGAAATGACCGGTCTGGGCATGCCTGTGCCGCAGGGCTTTACCATCACCACCGAGGCCTGCACCCGTTACTATGAGGATGGCCGCCAGATCTATCCCGATATTCAGGAACAGATCATGGAATACCTCGATAAGCTCGAGAAGATGACCGGCAAGCACCTGGGCAATCCCGATTCCCCGCTGCTCGTATCGGTTCGCTCGGGCGCACGCGCATCCATGCCCGGTATGATGGATACCATCCTGAACCTCGGCATGAACGACGTCATCTGCGACGCCGTTGCAAAGCTGACCGGCAACCCGCGCTTTGCACGCGATTCGTACCGCCGTTTCATCCAGATGTTCTCGGATGTCGTTATGGAGCTGCCGAAGAGCACCTTTGAGCAGTTCATCGATCAGGTCAAGGAAAAGCGTGGCGTGACCCACGACAATGAGCTGGACGAAAACGACATGCTCGAACTGATTAACCTGTTCAAGGACCACTACGAAAAGAACATCGGCGAGCCCTTCCCGCAGGACCCCAAGAAGCAGCTGATGGAAGCTGTCCGCGCAGTATTCCGCTCCTGGGATAACCCGCGTGCAAATACTTACCGCCGCATGAACGATATCCCCTACTCTTGGGGTACCGCAGTTAACGTACAGTCGATGGTCTTCGGCAACATGGGCGAGACCTCGGGTACCGGCGTTGCATTTACCCGTAACCCGGCAACCGGTGAGAAGAAGCTGTACGGCGAATTCCTGATGAACGCACAGGGTGAGGACGTTGTAGCTGGTATCCGTACCCCGCAGCCGATCTCCGCACTGCAGGACACCATGCCCGAAGTTTATCAGCAGTTTGTAGACATTTCTCAGCGCCTCGAGCAGCACTATAAGGACATGCAGGACATGGAGTTCACCATCGAGAATGGCAAGCTCTACATGCTCCAGACCCGTAACGGCAAGCGCACCGCACAGGCAGCGCTGAAGGTCGCTGTTGATCTGGTCGACGAGGGCATCTGCACCAAGGAGCAGGCGATTCTGAAGGTAGAACCGCACCAGCTCGACGCACTGCTGCACCCGACCTTCAATCCCGCAGCCCTCAAGGCAGCAACCCCGATCGCAACCGGCCTGCCCGCATCGCCCGGCGCAGCTTGCGGTGCTGTTTACTTCACCGCAGAGGAAGCCGTTGCAGCACATAAGACCGGCGCTAAGGTTGTCCTGGTTCGTCAGGAGACTTCGCCGGAGGATATCGATGGCATGGTATCGGCAGAGGGCGTTATGACCGCACGCGGCGGCATGACCTCGCACGCAGCCGTTGTCGCACGCGGCATGGGTACTTGCTGCGTCGCAGGCGTATCGGGCGTCAAGGTATCCGAGGAAAACAAGACCATTACCTTTGCAGACGGCACGGTTATGCACGAGGGCGACTTTATCTCGCTCGACGGCTCGACCGGTAACGTATATGTCGGCAAGATCGAGACCCAGGAAGCAGAGCTGACCGGTGATTTCGGCCGCTTCATGGGCTGGGCAGACGAACTGCGCGTGCTCAAGGTACGCACCAACGGCGATACTCCGCGCGATGCAACCCAGGCACGTAAGTTCGGCGCAGAAGGCATCGGCCTGTGCCGCACCGAGCACATGTTCTTCGAGGAGAGCCGCATTAAGGCTGTCCGTGAAATGATTATCGCACCGGACGAGACGCAGCGCCGCAAGGCTCTGGCGAAGATCCTGCCCATGCAGCGCGGCGACTTTGAAGCCATCTATCGCGCAATGGGCGGCCTGCCGGTCACCATCCGCCTGCTCGATCCCCCGCTCCACGAGTTCCTTCCGACCGATCCCGAGGATATCGCAGAGCTGGCTTCCGAGATGAACATCGAGGTCGATAAGCTGACGGGTATCATCGAAGGCCTGCACGAGTTCAACCCCATGCTGGGTACCCGCGGCTGCCGTCTGGACGTTCTGTATCCTGAAATCGCAGAGATGCAGACCGAGGCAATCATCTCGGCAGCAATCAACGTCTGGAAGGAAGACGGCCTGCGCATTACGCCCGAAATCATGGTTCCGCTGGTCGTCGACGTCAAGGAGCTGCGCTTTGTAAAGCGTAAGATCAAGGCAGTCGCAGATCAGCTGATCGAGAACGCTGGCATCCCGATGAAGTACATGGTTGGTACCATGGTCGAGACCCCGCGTGCAGCGATCACCGCTGGTCAGATCGCACAGGAGGCAGAGTTCTTCTCCTTCGGTACCAACGACCTGACCCAGATGACCTACGGCTTCTCCCGTGACGACGTAGGCAAAATCCTTGATCGTTACTTCGAAGAGAAGATCCTCGAGTCCGACCCGTTCGCTCGCCTGGATCAGGAAGGCGTCGGTCAGCTGGTCAAGATGGCAGTCGAGAACGGCCGTAAGACCCGCCCGGAGATCAAGCTCGGTATCTGCGGCGAGCACGGCGGCGACCTGTCCTCGGTTGAGTTCTGCCATAGAATCGGCCTGACCTACGTATCCTGCTCGCCGTACCGCGTGCCGATCGCACGTCTGGCAGCAGCACAGGCAGCTGTTAAGTATCCCAAGGACTAAGCCTCAGGGACAAAACTGAATGAGCCCGGATCGAATTGCGGAAACCGGCGAAATCTCCTATCTTAATTTAGCCCTCCGTGAATCGTCCAAATATCCCAAGAAGAGCACCGCTTGTCAAAAGCGGTGCTTTTCGCATGTTCAGGGAAGCACCGCACCCCCTATTGAAGTTTGGATCAAACCTTTTCAAAGGTTTGCGGGTTCTCAGGGCAGCGCCCTGAGCCGCATCCCGCAGGATGCGGAATCTCCTTTTGAAACCCGGGGTTCGGCCCGGGTTTCAACAAACTCTCGTTCAAAGCGCCGCCCGCAGGCGGCGAATCTTCCGTTCTCCGTTCATGGCTTGGCCGAACAAGTCGGCCACAGCCTTACGGGAAAATACCCCACCGGGGTATTTTCTAAATCCGCAAGGCTCATGAAAAACGCCTGAAGCGTTTTTCCCGTGGCGGCTGGCGCTGCAGCCCGTTCTCCGTTCATGACTTGGCCGAGCAAGTCGGCCACAGCCTTGTGGGAAAACGCCCCACAGGGGCATTTTCTGATTCCACAAGGTTCCCCTTAGAAGGAGAACGAAAGGTTCCTTTAAAAAAGGAACCGAAAACCAAAGGATGGACAACCTACGGTTTTCCTCCATCGCTAAACGATATGCCACTGGCATATCGTTTACGGTACGCTCGAAAATCGCGTACCGCCGCTCACCTCGAGCACGCACGCCTGCGGCGTATTTTAAGGCGTGCTCTCGTCCCTTTGTGACCCCGTTTTCCTGTTTTCCCGTTCTCCGTTCATGACTTGGCCGAACAAGTCGGCCACAGCCTTACGGGAAAATACCCCACCGGGGTATTTTCTAAATCCGCAAGGCTCCCGTTTAAGCTGGGACTACGCTGAGACTGCCAACTTTATGGGACAACTGCGAGCCGAGTATCGTTTTTCTACGGTTTGGGCGCTCAGTGCGGCAGTATGACCTGCTTTTGCGGTGCCGATCTACGCGCCCGGATGGCAGGTGCGGCTTTTGCCGTTTCCGATGCTTCCCTACTCCCTCAAAAATTTCTATAAATTTTCCAAAATCTTTGAACCGACCCCGTTCTCCGCGCCTCTGTCTTAATAGCACACCCATCCCAAACGCTGCAAGGAGGCGCTGACGCTCATGTTCCATACAAAGACCTACCGCTGGACGGTCATCCTGTTCGTCTTTTACTTCATCATGCTGACCTGGATTATCCTGTTCAAACTCGCCCTGTCCCCGAGTGACCTGCCGCACCTGCGCACAGTGAACCTCATCCCCTTGGGCGACCCGCTGCGCGTCAATGGCCAAGCTGATTACGGCGAGGTGATGCAGAACCTGCTGGCCTTTGTGCCGTTCGGCATCTATCTGGGACTGCTGCTGCCCGGTCGATCGCTTGCCCTGCGCCTGCTTCCGGCAGTTCTGACCAGTCTGGCATACGAGTGCCTGCAATTTGTATTCATGCTGGGTGCATCGGATGTCACCGACCTGCTCAGCAACACGCTGGGCGCACTGGTCGGTCTTGGTGTTTACGCAATCTTTTATAAGCTGTGCGGACAAAAAACTGCAACGGTGCTCAACGTGCTCGCGACCCTTGCCTCGGCCGCGATGGCGGCGCTGATCGTGCTGATGCTGATGAACTGACCGCAAGACCGCCTATATCGGGCGGTCTTTTTCGTATTTCCCACCCGCTCACCCTATGAATATAACAAATTGCAATCATAATACATTTCGTATATTTTTCGCCCCTCGTATCACCCTTCCCCGCCATCATTCTCGCCCTCCTTCCCTTGCTTTTTTTGCCAAAATGCTTTATCCTATTTTTAGTAACAGAAGTAAGGATGGAAAGCCCGTATGAAGTATGATCTGATTGCGCTTGACCTGGACGGCACGGCGCTCAACCCGCATAATACCGTATCTCCCGCCGTCCGCGAGGCCGTCGCCTGGGCACGCAGCTGCGGTGTCCATGTCGTCATCTCGACCGGACGTATTTGCAGCGAAGCGGCAGAATTTGCGCAGATGATGGGCGCGAACGATGAGATGGTCACGTCGGGCGGAGCCACCCTGTCCAGCGTGTCCAAGGGCGGATGCACCATGCGCATTTCGATCCCGTGGGAACCGGCTGTGCGCGCGGCAGCGGTTGTCGAGCGCGTGGGCATGACCTCGATGATCTACGCCGGAGAACATCTGTATATTACGCCGTACGACGAGATGTTTTTCAGTCAGTATAAGACCAACGAGGGCTTTCTGTCGAGCAAACAGGTCGTGCCCTCGGTTGCCGAGTACATCGCGACCCATCACCTGTCGGTCGACAAGATCTTCTGCCGCTCGCGTGAACCGTTTATGCTGCAAATGGCACGCCGTCAGATTGCATCCATCCCGGGCGTGCGGGTCATGAGCTCGGCGGACGATAACATCGAAATCATCTCTCCCCTGGCCGATAAGGGCAGCGCATTGACCATGCTGTGCACCCATCTGGGCACGACGATCGACCGCTGCATCGCCATCGGAGACAGCGAGAACGATTTGGAAATGCTGCACGCAGTCGGCATGCCGGTTGCGATGGGCAATGCAAACGATGAGGTGAAGTCAATCGCAAAATATATCACCGATACCAACGCCAACGACGGCGTAGCCAAGGCCATTTATTACCTGCTCGGCCGCGAGCGGTAAGACTGGAATCGGGAGAGGAGGGCGACGGATATGAAATGCCCCTATTGTAAGATTCATTATATGGACGATGACCGGGAATGCCCGATGTGCGGCACGCCCAACCCCGAGCGCTGGTCGGGCAAGCAGCGCGTGAATAAGAAGTATAAGCAGTCGAGCAAGGCGAGCGACGACCGGAAATACAGCGCGGTGCGGCATAAAGAGACGCACGCGACGGCCAAGACGGTCGAGAGCGCCGACTTAAAGGGCAAGACCCATCGCTCGGATAAGAAGTCCTCGGCTAAGATCGGTGCAGTGGCTTCGGTTGCGGTTGTCGTCATCAGCCTGATCCCGACCGTGATCTCGGCGGTCGGCGACGTCGTGAACGATTTGGATTTCAATTCCTTTTCTGTTGTGGAAGCCGAACCGGACATCCCGGACAACGCGCCTGCGATCGAGGAAGCCAGCCCCGAATATCAGGTGCCTGCCTCGGCGTATGACACCGTGCAGGGCGAGTGGGTTGGACTGGACGAGGGCGGATACCTGTATCTCGACCTGGACGGCATGGATTACAGCTATGCACCGGACGATCAGAGCGAAGTGGAATATGGCTATGCCTTCATCTACGAGATGGACACGTTCGACAACGACGACGGCACGACACAGTACGATTATCAGGTAGATTTGTACCCCAATTGGGATGATTACGGCTATTCCATGTACCTGAGCGCGTCGGACAGTGCGGACAGCCTGCTCGTCACCATGAAATTTGACGATCAGGGCTACACCGATACCGACACCCTGCTCCTGTGGGCGCGTCCCGGCGCACAGGATATATAAAGCCCCAAAAACCGCTCTTCGGAGCGGTTTTTTCTTTTGGCAACCCCCTTGCTTTCCTGTCCGGTTTTGCCTTCGGCATCCTGTCTCAGGCCGTGATGGTACCCCGTGCGATGTACTACGGCTTCCGGGAACTTCAGTTTGTGGACGGCTTCGCGCAGATTTCGGAGCAATTTTATTTGCAGGCGCTGTTCGGCTCGGCGGCCTTTGTGCTGTCGTTCATCCTCATGCTGGTGGTTTTCACCGGTTCGCTTCTGATTTTCCGCCATCGTGAGAAGCAGAGCCTGCGCGAGTCGGAGGAGTGAGAGCGATGGCACTCAAGACCAGAATGAAGGAATACCGCGCGCGGTACCAGATGAGTCAGGAAGATCTGGCCGGATTGGTCGGCGTGCGGCGCGAGACGATTGGAAACTTGGAGAAAGGCCGATACAATCCGTCGCTCAAACTGGCAATGGATATTGCCCGGGTGTTTGAGACGACGGTAGAAGAGCTTTTTTGGTTTACCGAGGAATGAAAAAACCGCCCTTTCGGGCGGTTTTCTGTATGTTCCGGCTTATTCCAGATTGAGCTTGTTTTTGAGCACCCAGGTCGTACCGAAGTAGAAAATGAGGGTCTCGACCAGACACACCAGAATGCTGAACCACAGCATGCCGTGCGTGTCGATGATGGGCGACATAATGAAGAAATTGGTGATAAAGAGCGTGAACGCCGGAATATTGCCCAGAACGATGCCGATGAGACCGGTGAGGAAGGACAGAGCGGTCTGAATGACGATGAACCAGACAAAGCTCATCGCAACGCGGTGCTTATTCGATAGATGACCGAGTGCCATTGCGATGTAGATGTCGGTGACCATGCTTGCGGTGCCGACGATGCCGAGCAGGAACAGCTCGATGCAGATGAGGGTCATATCCAGATTCCAGTTTGCGAGCAGCTCACCCAGACCGCGCAGGAATGCGCCCCAGTTGATGCTGGCAGAGCCCAGAATGATGACCGACAGGATGCCGACGATGCCGGAGAGGATGGTCATGATGGTCGCACCGACCAGCTTGGACAGGGTGAGCTGCCAAGTGGGCACGGGCAGGGTGAACATCAGGTAGCCTTCCTGACCGAGCAGACCCTTGTAGAATCGCTGGATGACGACGAGGAAGGTCACGACGGCGATGGCGACGCACAGACCGAAGTAGACCAGCATGGCAGTGATCCGAGACAGACTACTGATCGTGCCGGAGGTGGAAGTGGGGCCGTTGCCGCCGACCGACCACATGATCGAGTTAATGAGCGCGACGGCGAGGATTGCGCCGTAGAGCGGGATGAGTCCCTTGGACAGCGACTTCATCTCGTATTTCATCAGTTTACCAAACATTAGAAGTCACCTCCCTGATAGGGTACCGCGCGAAAGACTTCGCGGAAGAGCTGATCGACCGACTTGCCTTCCACGGCGCGGATGTTGTCGACGGTGTCGTGACGAACGATCTGACCGTTTTGCAGGAAGATGACCTCATCGAGTACGCGCTCGATGTCGGAAATGAGGTGGGTGGAGATGATGACCGTGCCGTCCTCGTTGTAGTTTGTGAGGATGGTGCTCAGGATAAAGTCGCGGGCCGCGGGATCGACGCCGGCGATGGGCTCGTCGAGCAGGTAGAGCTCAGCCTTGCGGCTCATGACGAGTACGAGCTGTACTTTTTCCTTGGTGCCCTTGGACATGGTCTTGATGCGCTCGGTGGGACGGATGCCCAGCGCGGAGAACATTTCCGCAGCCTTCTGACGGTCGAAATCGGCGTAGAAGTCGGAAAAGAAGTCCATCAGATCGCAGGCACGCATCCAGTCAGCGAAGTACATGCGGTCGGGCAGGTAGCTGACGCGCGCCTTGGTCTCGACGCCGGGTGCGTAGCCGTCGATGAGGGCGATGCCCTCGGTGGGACGGAGCAGACCGTTCAAAATTTTGATCAAAGTGGTCTTACCCGAACCGTTCGGGCCGAGCAGACCAACGATTTTGCCGCGGCCAAGTTCGAGGTCGAGGCCGTTCAGCGCAGGCTTTGCGCCGTAGGTTTTTTTGAGATTTTGCAGCCGAATGAGTACGGGATCGACATTCTTGTCGACCTGTACGAAATCAGCGCCTGTGCGCATTTCTTCCATGAATCATTTACCCCTTTCTGCGGTTTAGCAGCATTTGCGCTGCCTGTGTTTCGGTATAGCCGAGTGTGGCCATACCGGATACGTAGAGTTCCATTTTGTCCTCTGCCAGACTCAGGCGGACGCGCTCGACGGAGTCGGCGTCCTCGGTGACGGTGCGTCCGGCGGTGCGATTGGTCGCGACCAGTCCGTCGGTTTCCAGCTGCGCGAGTGCGCGCTGCATGGTGTTCGGATTGACACCGGCCTGCGCGGCGAGATCGCGCACGGATGGCATCCGTGAGCCGAGCGGATAGACACCGGAGACGATGCGCTCGGTGAGCTGTTCGGTGAGCTGGGTCCAGATCGGGCGATCGTCAGTCAGTTTCCATTGCATGCTCATCCCTCCTTGTGTATTTGTGTATTAGTAGCTTAATACAAGGATACAACGGAGAGGGGGATTTGTCAAGTGTCTTTTTTGTGACGGGAAGTTAGCGCGGACTTATCCCGCCGTCAGGCGGAGATCGGGTCCGGGTCTGCGACCCGGCGCGGTCCAGCCGCGCAGGCTGGCCCGTCCAGGTGGAACCTGGTCGCGCTCCGCAGAGCGCGAAATCCCCTTTTGATTCCGGTCTTTTGACCGGAATCAACTAAAAAATAATAAAAAAGCGCGACCCGCAGGTCGCGCAATTCTCTGGAAAGACCGTCCGAAGGGACGGTCTTTCCCTTTTGTTTGTTTGAATTGAAACCCGGGTCGGACACCGGGTTTCAAAAAGGGGGTTCCGGACTCTGCGGAGTCCGGCTCAGGGCTCTGCCCTGAGAACCCGCAGCCTTTGAAAAGGCTGGCGAAACTTTCAATTATTGGTGCGGTGCTTTGGGTGCTTATTCGCCCATGACCTGAAACACCACGTCACGCACGCGATTTCTGGTATCGCATTCAACCAACGTCAGATTCTGCCACGGGCCGATCGTCAATTTTCCGTCTACAAACGGGATCACGATGAACGGCGAGAGCAGAGCGGCCTTGATATGCGACGAACCGTTATCATCGTGCCAGGTATCGTGATGATGATAGTGAATCACGCGGCCGGTCTCGTCGGTGTAGGGCGAGAAGATATCCATTGCGGCCTTGAGGTCGTGGTGTACCATACCGGGTTCAAACTCCAGTGTGGTCAGACCTGCGACACCGCCGGTGGTGAAACCGGTGATGGTGCCCGAGGAGATGCCTTTTTCCTGGCAGGCAGCGGTGACAGCGGCCTGAAAGTCCTCGGTAATGTCGATCATACCCATGTGAGCACGGGTTTTGTAGGTTTTGGTCATGGTGTAGACTGCCATGGGGGTCACATTCCTTTTTGTGCAAGATTTACAATAAGTAATTAGAGACAGAGTAAATACTGTCCGTAAAGGGTCTGGCTGAGCTCATTGCCCATCCGGTGCACATCGTCCACGTCGATGTAGCCGCGATTGAGGGCGATTTCTTCCAGACAAGCCACATATCTGCCGGTGTCGTCCTGCACTTCCTTGACGCCCATACCGGCGGTCAGGAGGTTGTCCGCGGTTCCGGCGTCGAGCCAGACGAAATCGCGGTCAAGTTTGATTACATGCAGTTGATTTCTGCGGAGATATTCTAAATTGACATCACTGATTTCCAGCTCACCGCGTGCCGAGGGCTTGATACCCTTGGCGATCTCGATGACCGAGTTATCGTAGAAGTAGAGGCCGGGGATGATGTAATTGGACTTGGGCAGACGGGGTTTCTCTTCGATCGAGATGGCGCGGCCATCCTCGTCGAACTCAACCACGCCGAATGCGCGGGGATTGTGGACGTAGTAGCCGAATACGGTCGCACCGCCCTGATGGGAGGTACGCACGGCGCGTGCGAGGGTAGATTCCAGAGTGAGGCTGTGGAAGATGTTGTCGCCGAGCACGAGACAGACGGGGTCTTTGCCGATGAAGCGTTCGCCGATGAGCAGAGCGTCAGCGATGCCGCGTGCGACTTCCTGAACTTCATAGGAGATGTTGACGCCCCAGCGCGCACCGTTGCCGAGCAGACGGTAGAAGGGGCCTTCTTCTCCGGGCGGGATGATGATGAGGATGTCGCGAATACCGGCCTGCATGAGCACGGCAAGCGGATAGTAGATCATGGGCTTGTCGTAGACGGGCAAGAGCGGCTTGCAGGTCGGGCGAGTCATGGGATAGAGTCTGGAACCCTTACCAGCCGCTAGGATAATACCTTTCATTGCGGTTGCACTTCCTCCTTAATAGATGACCGTCGGGCGATAAGCGGACGGCGGTGGTGCGGCGCGGCCAAACGGGGCCGGGTGCCGCGGATCGAGATACGGGTGATATCGATTCTGATACCACATTATAGCACACTGTGGGCCGAAAAAACAATGTTTCGCAAAAAATTAACGAATTCGACGCAAAGAATTCAAAATTGCTGGGAGAATACGGTCAAAAATCCGGGGAAGGATGGGGATGGAGGGGAGAGAAAAGGTTGGAAAAAGAAGCAGAAATGTGGTATTATGATACCGTATTACATTTTTGAAAAACGGAGGAAGAAGTGACTATGAATGTATCCCAGGCGAAAAACGCCTGTGATTTGAGAGGGGGTGCGGTGCATGGCTGAGCGACAGAAGCGCACGGCGACAGCGAACAAGAACACGAGCCGGAAATCCACGTCTGATGGTTCGCGCAAGACGCGCAAGATGCCGGCGGTGCAGGAGGAAAAGCGCCGTGCACGGGTATCCACGCCCCATCCCGAGGAGGAATCCATCCCGCGCGAGGTCTGGGCAGCTATTTACGGCGTGCTGGGCGTGCTGTGCCTGATCTCGGTACTCAAAAACGACGGCTTTGTGCTGCGCATGATCCATACCGCCCTGGGCGGACTGTTCGGCTGGGGTCTGTACGTCTGGCCGTTCGCCCTTTTCGGCCTGTGCGGCCTGCTGTTTGCACGCCGCCGCGGCGCAGTGCGTCTGCGCGGTGCGGCCATCGCCTGCCTGCCTATCTTCATCGGCGCACTGGCGCACGCCTTTTTCTGCGGTGCTGATTACAGCGCAGCCGGCATGACCCTCTTCCGTCTGTTGGGCGACGGCGCCAAGCTGGAAGCGGGCGGTCTGATCTCGGGCGGCTTGTACACCATTCTGCGCTGGGCATTTTCGGGCATCGGCGCGAATATCCTGCTCGTTATCGGCCTGCTGGCGGATATTATGACCATCTGCCGCATCACACCGGGCGCGGTGTGGGACGCTTTGAGACCGCTGGACGCTGACTATGACGAGGACGAGATCGACGACGGCCCGATCGTGCTGCCCAACGTGCACGAGGCCATCGCCAACCGCCGCGCACAGCGTGCGGAAAAGCGCGCAGCGTTCGACATTGCACTGGATGACGAGGATGAGGACATCCAGCCGACGCACAAGTCGGTACATAAGGACGACACCCCGACCGAGCCGGACGAGACCGCCCAGTCCATCCCCGAACTTGTGATGGACGCGGTGCGCGACCAGTCGGACTTCGAGTCGGTGCACATCCCCGAACCGTCCGCAGAGGACGACGCGGACGAGGACAACGCCTTTGGCGATATCCTGTCGCTGCTGGAAAACCGCGACGCGCTGGAGCCCGAAGAGGACGATACGCCGCCGTGGGAGCAGCCCGCGTCTCACGCGGACAAGCCCAAGCCTGCGGATAAGCCGGGTAAAATCTCGGAGGACGAGCAGGCCACCCTGTCGGCACAGATGGACGAGAGCCAGAAGTCTCCCGCACCGGTCTATGAACATCCTCCGATTGACCTGCTCGACCCGCCCAAGGGCGGCTCCAAGGGCAACGTGCAGGCCGAGCTGACCGAGAATAGCCAGCGCCTGATTGATACCTTGGAGTCGTTCGGCATCGAGGCACAGATTATCGGCATCGTGCGCGGCCCGTCGGTCACCCGCTTCGAGCTGACCATCGAGCGCGGCATCAAGTTCAGCCGTATCACTGCCCTGTCCGATGATATCGCGCTGTCGCTCGGCGCGGTGTCGGTGCGTATCGCACCCATCCCGGATAAGGTGGCCATCGGCATCGAGGTGCCCAATAAAACGGTCACCATGGTCAATATCCGCGAGGTGCTCGGCTCGGAAGCCTTCGAGAAGGCAAAATCACACGTCTCCTTCTCGGTCGGTAAGGATATCACCGGCGCACCGGTCGTCGGCAATATCGCAAAGATGCCCCACTTGCTCATCGCAGGTACCACCGGTTCGGGTAAGTCGGTGTGCGTCAACTCCATGCTTATTTCCCTGCTGTATAAATCCTCTCCCGAAGAGGTTCGCTTGATTATGGTCGACCCCAAAATGGTCGAACTCGGCAACTATAACGGCATCCCTCACCTGCTCATTCCGGTCGTCACCGACCCCCAAAAGGCCGCAGGTGCACTCAACTGGGCGGTTGGCGAGATGGAACGCCGCTATAAACTGTTTGCCGATCATCAAGTGCGTAAACTTGAGGACTTCAACGCCCTCATGCGCAAAAAGAAGGCCGAAGCGGCTGAAATCGAGGGCGGAACGCCCGAGGCTTACCAGGTTCTGCCCGAGATCGTCATCGTCATCGACGAGCTGGCCGATTTGATGATGGTCGCAGCCAAGGAAGTCGAGACTTCCATCTGCCGTATCGCACAGAAGGCGCGTGCCGCCGGTATGTACCTCATCGTCGCGACCCAGCGACCGTCGTCTGACGTCATCACCGGTATCATGAAGGCAAATATCCCCTCGCGTATCGCATTTGCCGTCGCATCCCAGATCGAGTCGCGTATTATCCTCGACCAGACCGGCGCGGAAAAACTCATCGGTAAGGGCGATATGCTGTACGCACCGCTCGGCGAGGGCAAACCCCAGCGTATCCAGGGCTGCTTTATCTCCAATGACGAGATCGAGCGCGTCATCGAGTTCGTCAAGCAAAACGGCTCGGCGGAGTACAGCGAGGAAATCCTGGAACACATCGAGAAGCAGGCCGCAGGTGATAGCGCAGGCGGCGGCAGCGGCGGCGGTGACGGCAGCGGCGAGGAAGACGAACTGCTCATGGAAGCCATCGACGTCGTGCTCGATTGCGGTCAGGCATCGGTGTCCATGCTCCAGAGAAGACTCAAACTCGGCTACTCCCGCGCCGCAAGAATCGTCGATCAGATGGAGGAACGCGGCATCGTCGGCCCGTTTGAGGGCAGTAAACCGCGTCAAATCCTGATTTCTAAGGATGATTGGCGGGAAATGAAGATGCGCCGCGCACAGCTCCCCTAAAAAGCCACCGCACCCATAATTGAAGCTTTCGCCAGCCTTTCTCGAAAGGCTGCGGGTTCTCAGGGCAGAGCCCTGAGCCGGACTCCGCAGAGTCCGGAATCCCCCATTGAAACCCGGTGTCCGACCCGGGTTTCAACTAAAAAATAAAAAAGAAGCGCGTCCCGTAGGACGCGCAAAACTCTTTTGATTCCGGCCGAAGCCGGAATCAACTAAAAAAATAAATTGGTTGATTCCCGGGCCGAATCCCGGGAATCAAAAAGGGGAGTTTCGCCCGTTGCGACGGGCGACTTAGGGCTCTGCCCTAAGAACCCGCAAACCTTTGAAAAGGTTTGATCCAAACTTCATTTCGCCTGCGGGCGGGAATCAGTTCTCCCCCACCTCAAAAAATCCACTTTACAGGAGGTTTTTTACCATGTCTCTCAAGAAAATCGACGCAAGCACGCTCACCTTTAACCCCTTTGAGAAGCTCTCCAAGCAGTGGGCGCTCGTGGGCGCAGGCAGCATGGATAAGTTCAACATGATGACGGTCAGCTGGGGCGCAGTCGGTGTCATCTGGGGCAAGCCCTCGGTGACCGCTTACATCCGCCAGACCCGTTACACCAAGGAGTTCGTCGACTCGAGCGATACCTTCACCCTGACCTTCCTGAAGGACGGCAACCGCGACGCGCTGAACGTACTTGGCAGCAAGTCGGGACGCGACATGGATAAGATGAAGGATTCCGGCCTGACCCCGATCGAGGTTGACGGCGAAGTCATGTTCGAGGAAGCTGAGCTGGTACTGGTTTGCCGCAAGCGCTTTGTGCAGGACATGCCCAAGGAAAACTTTGTCAATCAGGAAACGCTGGATAAGTGGTACGCCGACAAGAACTACCACACCATGTACATCGGTGAGATCGTCGCAGCCTACGCAGCAGAATAAAGCCTTTTTTCGAGCACATCTGACCGACAGGTGTGCTCTTTTTATAAAAAATTCAAAAAATTTCGGATTTGGTCACGAAATATTCAAAAATATCCGGTATAATCGGATATAATAATGAAGTACGCTTGGAAGGAGACCGCATATATGGCACTAATCCTGATTGCCGACGACGAGGCACGCATTCGCAGACTGGTTGCGGATTTTCTGCGCCGGGATGGTCATACGATACTGGAGGCTGGAGACGGCGCGGAAGCGCTGGACATCGTGACCGAGCGCCGAAATGAACTGTCCCTGGTGATTTTAGACGTGATGATGCCCAAGATGGACGGCTTTGCCGTGCTTTCGGCCATTCGCGCGGGCGATCATGGCAAACCGCTGCCGGTGATGATGCTGACCGCACGCGCCGAGGACACCGACGAGCTGCACGGTCTGGAATCGGGCGCAGACGACTACGTTGCAAAACCGTTTTCGCCGCTGGTGCTCGCGGCACGTGTCAAGACGCTTTTGAAGCGTTCGGGCGCACCGGCTGACGAGGCTGAGAGCTTCGGTGATCTGACCGTAGACGAGCGCAGCCGCGCGGTATCGGTCGCGGGTAATCCGGTCGAGCTGACCCCCAAGGAGTACGAGCTTCTGGTGTACTTCAAGAACAACCGCCGGGTCGCGCTGTCGCGTGAAACCATTTTAAACGCGGTCTGGGGCTATGATTACTTCGGTGATCTGCGCACGGTTGACACCCACATCAAGAAGCTGCGCGCAAAGCTCGGCACATGCGGTACACTCATCGGCACGGTACGCGGCTACGGCTACCGTTTCGACGCCGACTAACCCGGTTTTTCCCTGCCCTTCCCCTGCCGGAATCTGTCAAAACTACCAAAATTGGTTTACTTTTCCTGCGGGCTGTGGTATGCTAGGGGTATATCGGATACGGAGGTGAAAACCGTGCTGTCACGCGAAAAGTTGGAAGCTTATCTGGAAAAAGAGGACATTGAATACCATCTTGACGAGGAAGACCCCGACCGCATTCTGGTGGTCTTTCAGACCAAAGCGCTGTCCAACGTCTCGCTCGATATCACGATTTTAAACAGCCGTACCGTGCTCTTTCTCTCCCGCCTGCCGCTGAGCGTTCCGCCTGAGCACCGCGCAGCCGTGTGCGAGTACATCACCCGCGTCAATTACGGTGTTGTGCTGGGTGGGTTCGAGATGAACCTGGACGAGGGCGACGTCAATTATAAGATCGTCGGCGCACTCGGACGGGAGAACGAGATCGACCGGGAAGCATTTTGCCGTCTGCTCTATCTGGGCAACAGCATGCTCGATAAATATGCGCCGGGCATTCTGGCCATCCTATACGGAGGAAAGACTGCCGCGGAGGCATACCAATCTTTTACGAAATCCAACAACTAAGAAAAAGTGAGGGACAAAACAATGGCTTTTGATCTGAAGCAAATCGCAAAGTACTATAAGGAAGATATGCAGCTTAACTTCGCGCTCGAGGAGGAGAACAACCGCATTCGTTTCTCCATGGATACCGAGGCAATGAAGGAAGTTCGCTTCATGGCATACAAGGAAAACCCGCACACCATGCTGTTTTTGACCTACCTGCCCATGAAGGTCGAGGAAGACAAGCGTGCAGCAGTTGCAGAGTACCTGACCCGTGCAAACTACGGCCTGCATGTTGGTAACTTCGAGATGGACATGACCGACGGTGAAGTTCGCTACAAGACCACCGGTGTTGCAGACGAAAACACCATGCCGGGTCTGGACGTCATCCGTCGTCTGACCTATGTTGGCTTCAGCATGTTCGACCGTTACGTTCCGAGCCTGCTGTCCATCCTGTACGGCGGCAAGACTGCGGAAGAAGCAATCGCAGAAGCTGAGAAGGACATGCACTAAGGTCTGAAATCAGGAAAAAGAGCCGGTTTGACCCGGCAGAGCGAGGGGGATGGCCGCAGGCCATCCCCTTTTTTGTCCCTATATTGAAGAATCAGGAGGCAAAAACGATATGCCCGAGCGATTTTTAAACGGTCTGTCGCTGCGATTTGCGCGGATGCGGTCGGTCAAAGTGAAGTTTTTCGCGGCGATCGCGGCGGTGGCAGTGGTGTTCATTCTGGTGATCACCAGTCTGAACCTGTTTTTTTATGAGAGTTATTACATGGCGCAGCGACAGAACTCGCTGACCGAGATTTACGAGGAAGTGCGCACGAGCTATCACGCAGGTGATTCCAAAGCCTTTCTGGACGTATTGTTTCGGATAGAGAACAGCGACAGTGTGCGCCTGAGCATCATCGACGAGACCGGACAGATGATCTACGACTCAGACACGGCGCAGGAGAACCAGAGTATTTTTGGTCACAACGTGTTCGCCAACTGGCGTATGGAACAGCTGGTCAAGTCGGCGCTGTCGGCAGCCGACCCCCAAAAGCTGAACGCGGGCGAGGTAGACTTTGTGGCCGTCCAGATGCGTGATCTGCGCGAGAATTTCCTGTGCTTGGTGGGCAAACTGGGCGACGATTATCTGGTTGAGCGCGTCCCGTTCACCTATATGAAGCAAAATTCCATGTTCAACATGACCTTTTTGGTCATCACGGGCATGGTGACGCTGCTCATCTGTCTGGCGCTGAGTGCATTTTTGGCATCGCACTTCACCAAGCCGCTCATCGAGATGGGCGAGGTGGCCAAGGCGATGACCCGGCTGGACTTCTCCAAGAAATACGAGGGCGGGCGCACCGACGAGATCGGGCAGCTGGGCGAGTCGCTCAACCTGCTGTCCGACCATCTGGAGGAATCCATCCGCGAGCTGCGCACGTCCAACCAGAAGCTGGCCGAGGAGATCAAGAAGAAGGAGCAGGTCGACGAGATGCGCCGCGAGTTTATCATCAACGTCTCGCACGAGCTGAAAACGCCTATCGCCCTCATTCAGGGCTATGCCGAGGGCCTGACGGCTGGAGTTGCCGAGTCGCCCGAGGACCGTGACTTCTACTGCACGACGATTGCCGAGGAAGCCGACCGCATGAACACCATGGTGACCCAGCTGTTGAGCCTGTCGCGTCTGGAACTGGGCCGCGAGAGCGTGCAGAGTGAGCCGGTCGACCTGGGCGAATGCATGCGGCGTGCGGTGGACAAGACCGCGGTGCTGCGCACCGGACGCGACCTGACCGTGACCTGTACGGGCAGCGTGACGATTGAGAGCGACGCGCATCAGATCGACCAGATCATCATGAACTACATGACAAACGCCATTCGCTACACGCCGGACGGCGGACGCATTGCGCTGAGCGTGCAGCGCACCGCGCAGGGCGGCGCCAAAGTGATCGTGTTCAACGAGGGCGAGGGCGTGGCCGAGGAAGAGCTGCCCCGTCTGTGGGACAAGTTCTACCGAACGGACAAGGCGCGCTCGCGCGCATCGGGCGGAACGGGTGTCGGCCTGTCCATCGTGCGCGCATCGGCTGCCCTTCTGGGCGGCACAACGGGAGCGGAAAACGTACCGGGCGGCATCCAGTTCTGGGTGGAACTTCCAGCATGTGTGCACGTACCCGCAAACCTGTCCGAGACATGACCGCCTTTTCATCAAGAATTACCCAAACCCCACAACTTGTTGCAAATTTGCAGCTATATGCAACGAGAACCTATAATTTTTACACAAAGAAATACGCGTTAAATTCTTGACAATCTTTTTCCCAGCAGTATAATGATTATAGATGTGCCAAAAACGCACGTTACCAAAACCATACCGCAAGACCCGTATCTTTTCGGTCTGCCCAGCGTTCTGCACGCGCCCAAACGTTCCGGGCGGCAGGCGTGCGGCACGCAGGTGTGGACTGTTACACAAATTTGAACAATTTATTTGGGAGGTTTCATAGCATGGATTTTAGGCTTACCAAAGAGCAGGAAATGATGCAGAAGCTCTGCCGCGAGTTCGCGGTTAACGAGATCGAGCCCCTCGCGGCTGAGATCGACGCAGAAGAGCGTTATCCCTGGGAGACCGTTCGCAAGCTGCAGAAGTACGGCCTGCTGGGCATTCAGTTCCCCAAGGAGCTGGGCGGCTCCGGCGGCGACAACATCTGCTACACCATCGCCATCGAGGAAGCATCCAAGTTCTGCGGCACGACCGGCTGTATCCTGTCGTCCCACGCAACCCTCTGCTGCTGGCCGATCTTCAAGTACGGCACCCCGGAGCAGAAGGAAAAGTGGCTCCGCCCGCTGATTTCCGGCCAGAAGGTTGGCGCATTCGGTCTGACCGAACCCAATGCCGGCACCGACTCCGCTGCTCAGCAGACCATCGCTGAGAAGCAGGAAGACGGCTCCTACATCATCAACGGCTCTAAGGTCTTCATCACCGGCGCAGGCTGCGCTGATACTTACGTCATCTTCGCTATGACCGATAAGTCCAAGGGCAACAAGGGCATTTCTGCCTTCATCGTAGACAAGGACGATCCGGGCTTCTCCATCGGCAAGATCGAGCACAAGATGGGTATCCGCGGCTCTCAGACCGGCGAGCTGATCTTCGAGGATATGCGTCTGTCTGCTGACCGTCTGCTGGGCAAGGAGAACGGCGGCTTCAAGATCGCTATGACCACCCTCGACGGTGGCCGTATCGGTATCGCTGCACAGGCTCTGGGTATCGCTCAGGGCGCACTGGACAAGGCGATTGCATACATGAAGGAGCGCGTACAGTTCGGCAAGCCGATCGCTACCAAGCAGGGTCTGCAGTGGATGGTAGCCGACATGGCAACCGAAATCGAGGCAGCTCGTCTGCTGGTTCGCCGCGCTGCATTCAACAAGGATCATGACATCCCCTACACCAAGGAAGCCGCTATGGCAAAGCTGTATGCTGCAGAGGTTGCTATGAAGGTCACCACCCAGTGTGTTCAGATCTTCGGCGGCTACGGCTACACCCGTGAGTATCCGGTAGAGCGCATGATGCGTGATGCTAAGATCACCGAGATCTACGAGGGTACTTCTCAGGTACAGCGTATGGTCATTTCCGGCCAGGTTATCGGCAAGTAAGACTTAAGGAGGATTTACTGAATTATGAAAGCTATCGTTTGCGTAAAGCAGGTTCCTGATACCTCCGGTAA